>Ga0208277_1002197_pt1 | contig 11159 bp, 9 predicted proteins | sample ETNtaG_5_FD_185782 | JGI IMG/M metagenome (GOLD analysis project Ga0208277, IMG submission 185782) | Marine microbial and viral communities from oxygen minimum zone, Eastern Pacific Ocean - ETNP201406SV205 (SPAdes) (version 2) | ecosystem: Environmental > Aquatic > Marine > Oceanic ...
TAAAAGAGGCAAGAATATCAAAAAAGCCATCAGAATCCCAGTCGGTTAATTTAATTGAGTGCGTTAAGATACCATCAATACCATCAATTTTCTTACGCACTAAATGACCTGAATCAAAAACACCACCAATATTATAAAATGGTTGAGCTTTAATAGTATTACCATCCGGACTTAATGCAACTACATCATCATATCCGTCACCATCATAATCAACAACGCCAACATACAACAAGCCAGAGCCTACTAAAAGCTGATCGGGTCTTATTTTCTTAGATAAAGAGAGCCCTCCTGACGAGGAATTCACAATAGCAAAACCTCTAAAGGGGCTGCCCAATGAAAGTACAATTTCTTGATCTCCATCCGCGTCTTGATCCAATAATTGGAAATTGTTACACCTTAGAGACCTGTTCTCTTTGCCGATATCTAATGTAGAGGATGGAATTTCTGAAAAGTTTGTTCCATCCCATGTGTACGATGCTATAAAAACGTGGGGGGTAGAGCTATCTGCAAATTTAGATAAATTCATAACTAAAATAAGATCCGGAGACCCGTCACCATCTATATCTCCTATCTGAGCATCAACGAACTCTCCCTCTAGGGCCACTGGAGGTAAAAATTCCCAAATTAACGTTTGGTATCCATCAGAATCAATTTCATAAAACCTAACTAAACTTGGAAAAACATCTTTTTCTGGGTTTATTTCTAGAGCCAAGAATTCCAACATATTATCACCATCAAGATCATAGGTTCCATTCATATGATAAATCTTATCACCAAAGGAGAAAGAAGTAAGCAAGGCCAAAATAAAAAACTTTAATCTCAAATTATAATAATCCATTAGCAGAAATTACAGGTATAAATTTTCATTGGTTATCATCATTATTACCTTGAATGGTATCTTCTTGTTTGGAATTTTCCTCAGTTTGGGACTCCTCAGGTCGGGGTGTGCCATTTTTGTCCTTATTGGGCTTAGCTTCCTTTACTTTTTCAAGCTTTAAAGAATCTAATAGTACCGAATCCCTCGGCATGGTTTTTTCCACTTCAAAAGTTATAGGTTCTATCTCGTCTTCTTGTGTAATTGGAATAATAGCAGATGAATCTGATTTGGTTGCGGTTGTATCAAGATCCTGGTCTGGGATATTGCTTGTTTTAGGTTCAATTGGTACCAGGGTTTCTATTTGGCTTGGTTGAACTTTTGGAAGCCTTGGTTCTCTAGTTATTTTAGGCAATTTTCCACTTGGACCAAAGAGAGGTTCTTCTAATGATGCTCCTTGCAATAGCTTTAATTTCAATTCTTCTGGGAACATCTCTTCGATAAGCCTAGAAAACAAAACATCTGGCTCAATTGTGCCAACTAAATCAAATTCTGTAGTTACTTTTTTTGATCTGTTAGCTCTAACGACAACTTCACCACGGATTGCCTGAAGAACACCATCATCCATAAAAACAGCAAGGGACTGAGAAGGAATTGATGGTGTAGTAGAAGACAGGTATATACCCTTGTAGGTAGAGTCCCTATCTTCTTGAAAAGTAAAGCGGATTAATTTATCAGTAAAATCCATATCTAAAGAAGTTGGAAAACCTTCAAAAAAGTAATTAGGGAATTCAAAAAGTTTTGGATCAAAGGACTCTGGCTGATAAGACTGAGAAAGTGAATCATCTGTTGGAGAAATAGACATAAAAACAACATTTGTCTGTAAATCATGCACCATTGTTAGAGTAGTTATACTGTCTAACCTCGGATCTCTCATTGAATAAGCAAAATCATAAACTTCCCCTGCATTTAATGTTGAAAAATCAGCTGAAATTCCGTGCTGCAAATGAGTAGCGCTTCCCATAGATGGAATTTGATTTACAGAAACCCCAAACGGGGCTTGCCCATCAAAAACATACCTATCTTTACTCTCAGAAACTGGGGTTATTGCCAATACATAATATAAATCTATTCCTTTGTGTTCATCAAAAATCAAAGCCGTGTCCTGATTTATACTTTCAGGATCAGTTTTTATTACAGCATCTTTAGTAAAATTTGAAATTTCTAAGTCTACATCTGGGATTGGTGATTCTAAAACAGTATCAATAGACTGTTCAGAAATATACTCTCCTAGGTTTAACTGAGTAAACCCTGCTTCATCTGCCCAATTAACACTTTCCATATCTTTGTTTACTGAAGGAACTGAGATTAAAGTTTCTTCTGCCTCAACCAATCTTGGGGAATCCTCTTTAACCGTTAACAAAAAATCGGCTAAGGTTGGACTGAGTTCTTTATAGATATTGTTTTTTTCTTTTCCTTTATTTAATGCTTTATAAGACTCGCGTTTGTCATCAGGGATGGTAGTTATAGAAGCTTCATAGGTTAACGGTTTTGAATTTAATGATGCAGCCTCATCTGGCAACACTGGACTTGGGGGGGGCAATGTTCTCTTTTCAGCGCTCGAACCAATCTTTTTTGATATTACTTCAAGTTTTTTTAGAATATCAAAATCTGATCTAAGATCAATAATAGCAGATAAATTTTTGACCTCATTTAGCGGGAACACCCCCTTTCCTGTAAGGCTTGTATTTGAGACAACTAGCTCCCGATTATTAATACTTAACAATAATACATCATCAGAAATAAACGGAATTAGCAACCCCTCTCTATCAGAGCTTTTTGATAAATATGCTTGAATACCTGACCCAAAAATATTTTTAGATTTTTTTATATTAATTGATTGAGAATATATTAATTCAAATCCCGTTTTTATTTCAAAAACTGCGGTTTTCAACTTTCCTTTTTCTGGCGTCAGAAGCGCAACATAATTATTTTCATTATTTGTAAAACCCCCAACATAGACAGATCCATGTCCATTGTTTATAATCGGTGCTGTAATAATTCGTGTATTTTTTATACCTGCCAAACCATTAACAACTTCTATATCAAAAAGGAGCCCATTTCTTGCAGGCGAACCAAATGAAACCGCTAAGCTTGGATTTCCTCCAGGTATTAAAGATAAATTAGATGGTCTTATAGTGTTAAAATCTAAAAAGGGGCCCCGTAGGGTCATTGGGTCGCTTGAAAAGCCATTCTCATTCCCCAAAAAAATATAAAACCATTCTTCGTTTCCTACAGACGCAAATAAGTCGGGAATTAGTACAATATCTTCGTAATTATCATCATTAATATTTACTATCTCACCATCAGCAAAAGTACCGGCTTGAGGCAATGAATATGACCAAAGGGTATCACTATCAGTGTTTGAGCGAATCTCTATCCATCCAGCTGAAAATGATTTGGTATTAAGAACTAATGTTTCTGGTTGGCCATTCGAATTAATATCGAATGATCGACTCACATGGTATATCCCCCTACCTATAAGATTTGATAGTAAAAGGGCACCAAGAACTATAAACTCTGAAAAGCGCATTTTAGCTCCTTCTGAACATACTCAGCCTAACGGCCACGACCTAAATTAGTACTAATATTCGGGAGCAAAATATAGTTTTGACCTCCCTTACCTCGTTAACTCTTTCAAAAATATAGGATTATGTGACTATTATTACAAGTAAAAGCCCCATATTTAGTTTTTATAAAAATTATTGATTATTAACCCATATTTACTTTATAAATTGTAACTAAAATCTTAACTTGATACATTACAGCATGCGGAGAAACTCCATTACAATGAAAAACATCGCTCTTTTTATAATAATTAATATATCCGGTTTATCAGGACAGTTCTCTTATCCCGCCGAAGACTTTTTAGGCGGTGGAATAGGCTATAGCCCAATGTATATAAAACTAAAGGAAATCCCTGGAGCAGATGCCCTAACCAATGTTGGGCTTGACCCAACACAATTTAGTGATCCATTTGTTATACATGGCGGAGAAGGCTTTGCACATGTCACGGGAAGATGGCGTATTGGTTCCTATGCGGGAATGGGTGGCTCATCAGTCAGCACAATTCCTCTTATAAAGTGGTACATTGACGATGATCCAAATAACAATAATGGAAACAAAGGATATAGTGGAGAAAATCTTAATAACTATACTGGGGTTTATGATCCTTCAATAACAGCAAAGCTTAAATTTTTACTCGGTGCCGCTACAATTGAGTATGTAATGCCCCTACTACAAGACTTAGAATTATCTTCTGGTGCGCTTTTTGGACTTGGGAGAGTTGGACTAAGCCTAGAACAAAAGAGTGGAGAAAATATTGGATGGGGAGACGCTTTCAGTAATGTTTATGGTGAATTTGTAGATGGCGCACTGTATTATTCAGTGGATAACAGCTTTGAAGAAAATGACCCTATCACCCCTTTACCAGTTCCCGGTCTTCTTAGAGAAGTCGGGGCAACTTTTTTTAATTTTCAACCCTATATTGCTGTAAAGTTCCAATTTTTAGAAAGATTTGGATTACGAATTAGCGTTGGATACAATAAGGGCACCGTTAGGCAGGGCGGGTGGAAGCTAAATGGCATAACAGAGATTAGCGACTCACCCCAATCTACGCTAGAAGGAATTTCCTTTCGTACAATGGGCTACATAGGTCTATAAAAAAACAAATAAAATGCTTAATAGATTACGTCAGATGTGGCCACTGGCAGTATCTGCAATAATAGGTTTCATCATTGCAATAGTGTTATTTACGCCCAAACTATACTCAAGCAACCAAAATATTTACAGAGTTATTCGGGAAAGGATCGGTATCTTAAATCAAATTATAGGATATGTGAATCATTTTTATTTTGACACTGTAGATATGGAAAAAGTTATGGATGGCGCTTTTCATGGGCTAATGGAAGAGCTAGACCCTCATTCTACCTATATACCCGCAAAAGAACAGGAGAATATAAATGAACTCTTCAAGGGGAAATTCCAAGGGATTGGGATTGAGTTTGATATATTAGATGGTTTCATAACGGTGATATCACCCGTTCCCGATAGCCCGTCAGACATTGTTGGTTTATTACCCGGTGATAAAATAATTGCAATAGATGGAAATGACGCTTATAAAATAACCAAAACCGAAGTATTTGAAAAACTAAGAGGAAGAAAAGGGACTGAAGTAACCGTAACAATTAGTCGCCTTGGGTCAAATAAGCCTTTTGATGTAAATATAATTAGAGACAATATCCCAATTTATAGCATTGGTGCAGCAACAATGATTGATAACAAAACTGGTTATATTTTTCTTAGAAGGTTTTCTGCCACGACAGAAAAAGAATTTGTAAATGCAGTTGACACATTGCTTGAGCAAGGCATGGAAAAGCTCTTGTTTGATTTACGGGGTAATAGTGGTGGATTTTTAGAGCAGGCAGCTGCTATTTCGGATCAATTCATTACAACACTAGATACTCTCGTATATACTAAAGGAAAAATCAAGGAATCCAATCAAATATTCAGCAGTACACCCAAAAAAGGAAATGGAAAACTATCATTAATAATATTAATTAATAGGGGTTCTGCAAGTGCGTCTGAAATTGTTTCCGGGGCGGTTCAAGACCTTGATCGTGGATTAATTGTAGGAGAAACAAGCTTTGGAAAGGGGCTTGTTCAGCGACAACTCCCTCTTGACACCGGGTCTGCTATTCGTGTCACTATTGCGCGATATTATACTCCTTCAGGGCGCTTAATACAAAGACCATATGAAGGTAGTAGCGACCTTGCATATTATCAAGAGCTCTACTCCATAAACAGAGAAGATAAAATTGACAGCCTAAAAGAACTGCGCCCAAAATATAAAACAAGATCCGGGAGAACCGTTTACGGTGGTGGTGGAATCACTCCAGATATATACATTCCCTACAAAAATAAAATAAACGAAGAAACTATCAAAGTTTTGAGGAGTCCAAAGCGACCATTTTTTAATTTTGCATCAAAATATGCTATAGCTCTTGATAATAACTTTAAATCATTTAAAGAATTCAAAAACAATTGGGAGCTCTCAAATGACATCATTAACGATTTCCTCGTACATCTGGAAAAAGACTCTATAAATGTTTATAAGGACTCTTTAATGGTCGATGTTGACTATATAAAAAATCAAATTAAAAGTGAATTAGCCGGATCAATTTGGGGTAAAAATGAAAGCGCTAACATTAGATTGTTAATGGATAACCAAGTAATCCAGGCATTAAAACATTTTAACGAAGCAGATGCATTCGTCAAATCAATAAATTAAATTAATTATCTATGAATTAAACTATTTAAAGATTTTTAAGTTACTTAAACGTATTAGAAACGGAGTATATAATGGTATATTATTTTTTAGAAGGTGGGGCTTTTATGTGGCCAATTCTTTTAACTCTTATCTTTGGATTAGCATTTGTTATTGAGCGCGCTTATTCATTGATGATGTCTGGTGTGGATTCCCAGGCCCTCTTTGATAAAGTAAGTAAATCTGTTAAAGAAAGCGGGGCAGAAACTGCAGCAGAGATCTGTAAAAAAGAACAGGGGCCCGTCTCAGTGATTTTCCAAGCAGGTCTTAGTAAAATGAATAGAGGTATTGGTGAAGTAGAAAAAGCCATTCAAAATGCTGGGGCAATTGAGATGGCGTTCCTAGAAAAAAACATGATCTGGTTAAACGCTGTTATTACAATTGCGCCAATGCTTGGTTTTACAGGAACTGTTGTTGGTATGATAGCTGCTTTTGATGCAATCAAGGCTGCAAATGATATATCACCTGCAGTAGTTGCTGGGGGAATATCTCAAGCTCTTTTAACCACGGCTTTTGGCCTTGTTGTGGCAATGATAATACAAACTTTTCAAAATGTATTTGTCGCGCGGATTGACAAGCTGGTTTTAGAAATGGAAGAACAATCAATCAAAATAGTAGATTATTTGCAAGAGCTTGAAAGCAAGTAATAAGTTTAATTAATGGCTAAAAAACGTAGATTTAGGGGAAGTGAAATTCCCACCTCTTCAATGGCAGACATTGCTTTCTTGCTTCTGATTTTCTTTCTAGTTACAACAACAATAGATACCGATAAAGGACTAGGGATTATTTTACCCCCACCTGGAGATATGGAGATAGAAATACGAAAAGAAAATATTTTAAATTGCCTTATTAATTCACAGGGAAAAGTTCTGCTAGACGAAGAACCAACTAGTGTAGAAAAAATTCATAGAATAGTAGGAGAAAAACTAAGATCTAATGACAAGTTAATTATTTCAGTTAAAGCACATCCAAAAACCGCCTACAGCGACTATGTAAGGGTAATTGATCAATTAAAAATGGCTGACGCAAAACGTATATCAATCGCAAATAGTAATTAAAAATGAAGTTTACAAAAAAAACAAAAATTTCAAGTGAAATACCAACCGCTTCAATGCCAGATATAATATTCATGTTGCTTGTGTTTTTTATGGTAACGACTGTTTTGAAAGAATACTCTGGGCTCCCCGTTAACCTACCTAAAGCAAAAAGAATTGAAAAATTAAAATCAAAACGTCATACTGTCCAAGTTTGGGTTTCTAAAGAAGGGCTAATTTCAATAGATGATCGCTTAATGGGAGTCGACGATGTTTCTCTTGTAATGTATGATAAGCGCGTTGCAGACCCGCGAATAGTAGTTTCTCTCAAAGGAGATGAGGATGCTGAAATGGGGTTAGTTTCTGATATTCATGAGAACCTTCGCGAAGTTGAAGCTTTAAAATTAAACTATTCTTCAAAAACACTAGTTGATTAATGAATCTTTCAAACCAATTAAAAACAAAATATCCAATAATAGTACGAATCACTACAATTATTGGAATTACATTAATTATTTTAAACTTTCTTTTATTCCCAAGATTTGGTAATACTCTTGAATTTGAAGAAGTAGAACAAATAATTATTGAAAATATAGACATACCCCAGACTCAACAAATTGATAATACCCCGCCGCCCGCTAGACCATCTATACCAGTTCCATCAGATGACGAGGATATCGCTGAAGATCTTACACTTGATGAACTTGACTTTGATGATTTTTCTAATTTAGATGCACCACCACCACCACCTTCGGGCCCCAAAGTTGTATTCATACCATATGATGACCCGCCAACTGCAATGTCTCCCATTCGCCCGGTTTACCCAGAGATAGCACAAGAAGCAGGGATTGAAGGTGTTGTGATAGTCCAGGCTTTTATTGATGATAAGGGGAGGGTTAAGGAGACTCTTATATTAAAAGGAGTTCCAAATACAGGGCTTGATGAAGCCGCAATGGAGGCTATTAGAAAAACTAGATTCCGACCAGCAAAACAAAGAGAAAGGTCAGTAGGCGTTTGGATTTCAATACCGGTTAACTTTAAACTTAAATAAGATATTACCGTTTTTAGATATTGCTATTCTTTTATATTTGAAATATTGTATTCGATATTCATTTTTCTAATATATTTAACCGAAATCTCTTTAGGGCATTCCACTTCGCATGCTCCAGTATTAGTACAATGACCAAACCCCTCCTTATCCATTTGAGCAACCATATTTTTAACCCTTTTGTTTTTTTCTGGTTGCCCCTGAGGCAATAATGCCAATTGAGATATTTTAGCAGATACAAATAAACTCGCAGATGCATTTTTACAAGAAGCAACGCAAGCACCGCACCCAATACAGGCAGCAGCATCAAATGCTTCTTCGGCAGTGTTTTTCGGAATAGGTATTGCATTACCATCTGGCGCACTTCCCGTGTTGACAGAAACATAGCCACCTGATTGTATTATTCTATCAAAAGCAGATCTGTCAACCACAAGATCTTTGATAACAGGGAATGCTTTAGCTCGCCAAGGTTCAATTGTTATTGTATCTCCACTTTTAAAATGTCTCATATGTAATTGACATGTTGTTGTGCCGCTCATTGGCCCATGTGGCCTCCCATTTATTACCATAGAGCACATTCCACATATTCCTTCTCTACAATCATGGTCAAAAGCAACGGGCGTTTTATTTTTATTTATAAGCTGTTCATTTAAAACATCTAGCATCTCTAAAAAGGACATATGGGTATTTAAACTTTTCACTTCATATGTTTGAAACTTACCCTTTTCAGATACAGACTTTTGACGCCATATTTTTAGTGTAAGGTGCAAATCAGCCATATTACTTATAGCTCCTTTGAGTCGGCGTTACTATTTTAAAATTTAAATCTTCTTTATGAAGAACCGGGGCCTTATCAACGCCTTTAAACTCCCAAGTAGATGTAAAAGTGAAGTTTTCATCATCCCTTAAGGCCTCACCTTCTGACGTCTGATACTCTTCACGAAAATGACCACCACAAGATTCGTTTCTTTCTAAGGCGTCTCTCATCATCAATTCTCCTAATTCAAAAAAATCTGCAACTCTTCCAGCTTTATCTAGTTCAGGGTTATATGTTTTCTGGTCTCCTGTAACTTTTACATTTTTCCAAAATTCCTCTCTTAATGTTTTTATATCTCCAATCGCATGTTCAAGATTAGACTTGTTCCTTGACATTCCACAATAATCCCATACAATTTTACCTAAATCTCTATGAAAGCTCTCTACAGATCTGTTCCCATTGTTTTGAACCAATATCTCATTTTGTTCTTTTGCTTTTTTTTCTGCTAATTCAAAAGATTCATGCCGAGTGTCAATAGGTTCTGTTCTTATATCTTCAGATAAGTATTTCCCTATTGTATATGGTAAAACAAAATATCCATCTGCAAGCCCCTGCATTAAGGCTGATGCTCCTAATCTATTTGCTCCGTGGTCAGAAAAATTGCACTCGCCGATTGCATATAAACCAGGCACTGTCGTCATCAAGTCGTAATCCACCCATAACCCGCCCATAGTGTAATGAACCGCGGGGAATATTCTCATTGGGGTTGAATATGGATTGTCTCCGGTTATTTTTTCATACATAGCAAATAAATTCCCATATCTAGCTGAAACCGTATCTTTCCCCAATCTCTTAATTGCATCTTTAAAGTCTAAATATACGGCCAATCCCGTTTCACCCACTCCATAACCCTCATCACACCTTTCCTTAGCTGCTCTAGAAGCGACATCTCGTGGTACAAGATTACCAAATGCCGGATACCTTCTTTCAAGATAATAGTCTCTTTCATCTTCTGGTATTTGATGAGCTGGTCGACTATCTCCTTTTTTCTTTGGAACCCAAATCCGACCATCATTCCGCAATGATTCAGACATAAGGGTTAACTTTGATTGATACTCACCAGATACTGGAATACAAGTTGGATGTATCTGTGTAAAACATGGGTTTGAAAATGCTGCCCCTTGCTTATATGCTTTCCATGCAGCGGTTACATTGCTACCCATTGCGTTGGTTGATAAATAATAAACATTTCCATACCCGCCCGTAGCAAGCACAACTGCATGTCCAAAATGTCTTTCAAAATCCCCAGTTAAAAGATTCCTTACTATCACACCCCTTGCCTTACCATCAATTTTTACAACATCTACCATTTCATGACGATTATACATTATAACGTTTCCTTTGGCAATTTGTCTACTAAGCGCACTATATGCACCAAGAAGTAGCTGCTGTCCCGTTTGCCCCCTAGCATAAAAAGTTCTAGAGACCTGAACTCCACCAAAGGATCTATTATCTAGAGTTCCGCCATATTCACGCGCAAAAGGAACGCCTTGCGCAACACACTGATCGATTATACTTGAGCTTACTTCGGCCAATCTATATACATTTGCCTCTCTAGACCTATAGTCACCGCCCTTAATCGTATCGTAAAATAAACGATATACAGAATCTCCATCGTTTTGATAGTTCTTCGCTGCATTTATTCCTCCCTGTGCAGCAATAGAATGTGCCCGCCTCGGGCTATCTTGAAAACAAAAAGATTTAACCCTATATCCCATTTCTGCTAGTGATGAAGCCGCAGATGCACCAGCTAATCCAGTGCCGATCACAAGTATTTCCAGCCGTCTTTTATTTGAGGGACTAACAAGAGGCACATTTGATTTATAATTAGACCATTTGGTTTCAAGTGGTCCTTCTGGAATTTTACTATCAAGAATCATAGCTGTTTAACATATAAATAAATTGGTATTGAAGCAAAAACTGCAGGGATGATTAAAGCAATAGAGCCAGCAATATATTTAAATGACCTTTCATAACTTTGCGATTTCAAGCCTAATGTTTGTATTGCCGAATCAACACCATGTCTTAAATGTAGAGACAGGGCTATCATGCTTATAACA
>Ga0208277_1002202_pt1 | contig 11145 bp, 7 predicted proteins | sample ETNtaG_5_FD_185782 | JGI IMG/M metagenome (GOLD analysis project Ga0208277, IMG submission 185782) | Marine microbial and viral communities from oxygen minimum zone, Eastern Pacific Ocean - ETNP201406SV205 (SPAdes) (version 2) | ecosystem: Environmental > Aquatic > Marine > Oceanic ...
CCGATGCATCATCGTCACCCGACGAGGAGGAGGGCGCGTTTCTCACCACCGCCGCCGTCATGGGCGCGCCACAGCTCGCGACGCTGATATATCCAACGTTCTTCGTGCGCGAGGGACTCGGTCTGGAGTGCGCGACGCCGCTGTTCGGAGAGACGTTCGATTCCGTGCGCTCGGTGCAACATTTCAGCGACGCGTTCGGTACGAGCGCGTTTGCTCTGATCGCGCTCACGGCGCTGTACACGCTCTCCGATGCCGCTAAAAATGAACGGTTAAACTCCGAGACATATCAGCGTTTGGCGCTCGCGATGGTGTTGTTCGTGGGAAGTTTCGTCGTCGCGTTCGGCGTCGCGGCGGCGAGCGCGGCGGCGAGCGGCGTCGGCGGCGGACCGAACGCCGCGACGTGCGCCGGACTGTGTCTGGCGTTCGGTCCGGCGTTCGCGACGTCGGTGAAGGCGATTCGTGAACACGGACCCGGACACGACGAGACGTGGGCGCGCGTGGCGAAGGATTTTAAAGAGGCGACGAATTTCGGCGACAGAACCGAAAAGGGAGGCTACCTCGAACTGTTTTACAAGCTGTCGTTTTGGACGAGTCTCGTGGTCGGCGGTTCGTTCGCGTTCTCCCCTCTCTCCCCCCTCGCCATCGTCAACGAAATGGAACCGTCCTCGCAATTGATTCAACGCGTGTTCGGCTTGGCCACCGTGTTCCTCTTGGCGCCGACGCAGTACGCGCTCGTCGACGCGTCTCGCCGAGGTCGACTCGGCGGCGGCACCTTTAAAAAACTCAACCTCTCCATCGCCGCATCCATCGCTTTGATCGACTGGATGACCGTCTACACCTTCCAAGCCGCCACCGATCTCTCTCCCACCGCCGACGACCTCGCCGCCGCCAGCGGCGGCGTGTACAACTACGTCGGCGCGCTCGCCGTGAGCGCGTCCATCCTCGCCGTCTATCTCTTCCAGGGCATCGCCGCGAAAAAGTGAGCGCGCGATGCATCCATTCTTTCAGTACCGGTCACGGTCGCGGTAACACTCACCATTCTTTCCCTTTTTCCCGTCCCGTCCCGATATATATATACAAACCCATGACGAATATGAATGGGTGGCGGTTGGCCGTTGTCCCCGATGTGACCGATCGATCGACACTCGACCGCGCGCGTGGTCCCGCCATGTCGTCCGCGCACGCGCGTCGACGCGCGCTCGGCGTGTTCTCGTGGACATCGCGCGCGTTCGCGCGGTCCTCGCCCCCCGCGCTTCGTGTCCCCGCGACGAGAATGATGACGAGAATGGATCGATCGCGCGGATTCGCCGACGTCGCGGACGCGTCTCGCGCGTTCGCGCGCGCGCGAGGCGCGACGAGCGCGTTCGATCGTCGCCGAATCGATTCTCGAGCGATCGGGGCGAGAGGAAAGGCGAGCGCGAGCGCGGCGACGCCGAAACCGACGCCGAATCGAGAGATGCGAGACGACTTCGTAAACGCGGCGAGCGCGTCGTATCTGGAGGCGATGGAGGACGAGTACCGGAAGGATCCGAAGAATGTGCACGAGTCGTGGGCGGCGTTGTTGAGACAGTTGGATGCGGGGATGAGCGGGGCGCAGGTGTCGGAGATGCACGACGCGATGGCGTCGGGCACGGCGCCCGTGGCGGTGGGGCGGCCGCTGGACGCGCAGACGATTCAAGAGTCGATGCGTCTCATCATGTTGATTCGGGCGTATCAAATCAGCGGTCACAGCATCGCGAATCTCGATCCGTTGGCGCTCGAAGAGCGAGCGATGCCGATCTCTCTCGATCCCAGTCTGTATGGTTTTTCTGAGGATGACATGGACCGCGATTTCTTTATAGGAACGTGGAAGATGAAGGGATTCCTCAGCGAGGACCGACCGGTGCAAACGTTGAGACAAATCCTCACGAGGCTCAAGGAAACGTATTGCGGAACGGTTGGATATGAATACATGCACATACAGGACCGCGAACAGTGTAACTGGCTTCGCGCAAAGATTGAGACCGAGAGGAAGAAGCAGTATTCCCCCGAGCGCAAACAAATTATTTTGGACCGGTTGGCGTGGGGCGAACTTTTTGAAAACTTTTTATCAAACAAGTATAGCGCGGCGAAGCGATTTGGTTTAGAAGGATGTGAAAGTCTCGTGCCCGGCTTTAAAGAGGCGATAGACAAGGCGGCAGAGATGGGTGTTGAGGCGATTACTATTGGTATGCCGCATCGCGGTCGCTTAAACGTTCTCGCGAATGTCGTGCGCAAACCGCTTCAAACGATTTTCAACGAGTTTAAAGGTGGACCAAAACTCATCGATGAGTTACCGAATGAAAATTCTACGTACACTGGATCTGGCGACGTCAAGTATCATCTCGGAACTTCTTTCGATCGTCCAACTTTGCGCGGCGGACAAATTCACCTCTCAGTCGTGGCGAACCCGTCGCACTTGGAAGCGGTGAACACTGTCGTCACGGGCAAAACCCGCGCGAAACAGTTTCATGCAAAAGACCCGAAGGGTGACCGGTCCATGGCGATTTTACTACACGGCGACGGTGCTTTCAGTGGCCAAGGCATCGTGTACGAAACGCTCGACATGAGCAAACTTCCGGAATACAGTGTCGGAGGGACTTTGCACGTCGTCGTCAATAATCAAGTCGCTTTTACGACTGATCCCAAGTATTCGCGCTCGAGTCCGTACTGTACGGATGTGGCCAAGGGCATGGAAGTGCCTGTATTCCACGTAAACGGCGACGACGTCGAGGCCGTCGCTTGGGTCATGGAACTCGCTACCGAGTGGAGAATGAAGTGGAAAACTGATGCGGTGGTCGATATCGTCTGCTATCGCAAGTATGGACACAACGAAATCGATGAACCCATGTTTACGCAGCCGCTCATGTATAAGGTTATTCAGCAGCATCCGAGCGTATTGACTCAGTACAGCGCCAAGCTCGTCAACGAAGGCCACATCACACCGGATGATTTCATCAACATGAAAGAAAAAATCACCTCCATCATGGAAAATGAGTTTGAATCGTCCAAGGATTACGTGCCGAAACAACGAGACTGGCTCGCATCGCATTGGCAAGGATTTAAAAGCCCAGACCAGTTGTCGCGCATCGCAGACACCGGACTTCCGTACGAACATTTGCAAAACCTTGGCCATCTCATCACCACGATACCGGCCGGCTTTACGCCGCATCGCGTCGTGAAGCGTGTGTACGAAAATCGTCGCGCCATGGTCGACAGCGGTGAAGGGATAGATTGGGCCATGGGAGAAGCGTTGGCTTTTGCGTCTCTGCTCGACGAAGGTAACCACGTTCGATTGTCTGGACAAGACGTTGAGCGCGGGACTTTCTCCCATCGCCACGCGTTGATTCACGATCAAATCTCTGGTGAGCGTCTCGTTCCTCTGCGAAACGTCTACAGCGGCAATCTTGGCCGAGGTCAAAATTTCTTCACTGTGAGCAACTCTTCGCTTTCCGAGTACGGTGTGTTGGGTTTCGAACTCGGTTATTCTCTTGAGCACCCGAACTCTTTGATCCTCTGGGAAGCTCAATTCGGCGATTTCGCAAACACCGCGCAAGTGATCATCGATCAATTTATCAGCAGCGGGGAGGCAAAGTGGCTTCGACAAAGCGGTCTCACGCTGTTATTGCCGCACGGTTACGACGGCCAAGGACCGGAACACAGCAGCGCGCGTTTGGAACGTTTCTTACAAATGACGGACGAAGATCCGAGTCAAATTCCCGACATGGCCATGGATCGTCGACTGCAACTTCAAGAGTGCAACTGGCAGATTTGCAACGTCACGACGCCGGCAAACTACTTCCACATGTTGCGTCGTCAGGTGCACCGCGAGTTCCGCAAGCCCCTCATCGTCATGAGTCCGAAGAATCTTTTGCGTCATCCAAAGGCGGTGTCAAACCTCGACGAGTTTGATAACAGCGACGACAACGATTCGCTGCAAGGAATTCGTTTCAAGCGCATGATTATGGATAAAACGAGCACTTCTCGTAGCATGGATCCTCCGGTCGAAGACAAGGTCGAACGCGTCATCTTCTGCTCCGGTAAGGTGTATTACGATCTCGACGAAAGTCGAGAGGAAGCGTCGAAACTCGACGCGGTGAAGATTTGCCGAATCGAGCAGCTCGCGCCGTTCCCTTGGGATCTCGTCGGACGCGAGCTCAAGCGCTATCCCAACGCCGAAGTCGTCTGGTGCCAAGAAGAGCCCATGAACATGGGCGCTTGGTTCCACGTCCAACCGCGAATGAGCACGCTGTTCAAGCACTTATCGCGTCCGGGAGAGGTGCGCTACGCCGGTCGCCGTCCAGCCGCGTCCCCCGCCACCGGATACGCCGCCGTTCACGCCCAAGAGCAAGCGGCGCTCGTCAACGACGCCGTCAACTGAGTCAACCGAAGAAGCAAAAATGTATAAACCTCACGCGCGACCGTCCGTTCATCCACGAGCGACGCGTACGTCCATGGCGCGCCTCGCCCTCGCGCCGCGCGCGGTCGATCCCAGCCACTCACCCTTGAGTCATGACTCGTCAAACCCGCCGACGTCATCCACACGGCGCACAGGGTTGCGAATGGCGAATCCTCGACTCGGCGGCGTCCTCGGCGTCACACGCGCGCGCGCGTCGACACACGCGCGTTCGCACGTCGTCGACGATGACGGTGATCGCGTCGACGGCCCGCGCGATGGGACCGGCGACCGGCGCGAGCGCGACCGGAAGAATGAACGCGCGAGTCGTGACCTCGCGCGGCGGCGTCCCGAGAGGGAACGCGATGCGACGCGCGGAGGCGCGAGGACGCGGAGTGGTCGCGCGCGCGGGGGCGATCGAAACGATCGGTGAGTTCGCGGATCGCGCGCAGGCGGTGACGGCGAACGCGCACGCGGCGTTGGTGACTTCGAAGGTGTTTGACGTCGCGGACGCCGCGGCGACGACGGCGGGGATAGACGCGAACGACGCGGAAGCGTTAAAGGCGGCGGGTATACAGAAGGGAGGATGGTTAGGTCCGATTACGGATGGATTGGAGGCCGCGCTCGAGGGCATCGATAGCGTTTTGGATGGGAGAGTGCCGTACTCTTACGGTTTTTCCATCATCGTTTTGACGGTGCTCGTCAAGCTGGCGACGTTTCCGCTCTCCAAGAAGCAGGTAGAGAGCTCGATGCAGATGCAAAAGATGCAACCGCGCATCAAGGAGCTCCAAGCAATGTACGCGAACGACCCGGAGCGCTTGCAGATGGAGCAGGCGCGGTTGTACAAGGAGGCGGGTTTCAACCCTTTAGCGGGTTGCTTGCCCGTCTTCGCCACGCTTCCCGTGTTTATCGGTTTGTATCGCGCTTTGAGCAACGCTGCGTCCGAGGGTTTGCTGACTGATGGTTTCTATTGGATCCCTTCTTTGGGTGGCCCGACCTCTATCGCTTCTCGTAACGCGGGAAGTGGTTTCACCTGGCTCTGGCCGTTCGTCGACGGCCATCCCCCCCTCGGATGGCACGACACCGCGTGCTACCTCGTGCTTCCGGTCTTGCTCGTCGCGTCGCAGTACGTGTCCCAGCAAATCATCAGCCCCCAACCGAAGACGGACGATCCGGCGCAGCAACAAAGCCAAGCCATTTTGAAGTTTCTTCCGCTCATGATTGGTTTCTTCTCTCTCAACGTTCCGGCCGGTCTCACCTTGTACTGGTTCGCGAACAACATCATCACGACTGCGCAGACGTTGATTCTTCGCAAGACGACGACGTTGCCGGAGGCTCCTGCTGCCGCCGCCGCTGGTCGCGGTGGTGCAAACGGCGCTGAGCCGGTGCGTGTTGAATACGTGCCGAAGTCCCAGAGAAGAAGCGGCGCTCAAATGCCGAAGAGGCCGCCGCCCAAGGTTGAAGAGGTGAACGATGCCGTCGCCGCCGAGTTTGCGGACTTTGATGATGGCCCTGCGAATGTCGTCGAAGTCGTGACTCCTGAAATCGTCGACACTCCCGACGCTCCCCCCTCGAAGACTCCTCAAAACAACAGAAAATCGAGGTCCTCTCGCAGAAAAAGACGTTCGCGATAATTCGATACGTGTACAATCAAGATGCATCTATAATGAAAATGCAATGAAATTAAAGTTGATTCTTCAATAGAAGTAGTGTTACAATGTCTTAATTTGAGGTGGGACATTCGTCACCGCTTTTTCGCCTCGGAAATCTTCGCGCCGAGTTTAGCGCGAGCGATTTCCTCTTCGGTATAATTTGAAATGGGAAAATTCGTCACCGCTTTTTCGCCTCGGAAGCTGATCGCCGCGATGTCGTAAGAGCGCGCTGCTTCCAGCTCGGTTTTATACGTACCCAAATAGATGTACTGGTTACCGAGAACGCGACCTATCCTCGCTTCCCAGCGTCCTTTCGAATTTTTCCCCTTGTGGCTGGTGACGCCTCTGAAGGCGGAAACTCCTCGAGCAAATCCTGATGATCGTCGCCTGATCTGTGCCACCCAATCTGCACAGCTATACTCCTGCATCGTTTTGATTTCCTCTGAATAATCCTCTTCAGGGAAATTCAGCTTGTGGAATAATTCCTCTTGCGGGGAATTTCCAGAACATGGCTCTTGCGGGCCGAGGAACTTTAATAGGGCAAGGTCGTATGCCCTCGCGGCCTCCAGTTCGTGTTTCCACCCCCCCAAATAAATCTGCTTACCCCGACGCCGGCTCGAGGAAGGTTTACGTTCAAAGTTTGCGTCCCAAATGTGTGCTTCAAAGCGAGACGTGATCTTATGCCTAGTTACACCCCTCCATTTAGAAGAAGACTTTGCACTCTTCAGAGGCTTCGTGAGCGCCACCGCGCGGTCCTTCTTGAGACGATGTTGCGCTAGATCCTTGGGTTTAGCTTCAGCTTGCTCATTGAACACGAGCTCCCAGTCGCACTCGAAATCGAACATTTCCATGGCCATTTTCGACATTTCATGATTATCCTGGTCGGTGAGAGGGCTCAAGCCGAGCGCGGGTAGACCAAATGTGTCGATGTCCTCATCCGGCCAAACGGCGTCAAACGCGTTTGCAAGAACACGCGCATCCATCTTACCGCGCACGGCTACTTGTATCGAGGCAAAGGCGTTTTCCTCATCTAGAAAACGCAAAGTTAACAACGAGCCATGCTCGTTGTTAGCTTGTGTGGTACTACAAATCGTCAAAAAACTTGGTTAGCGTTTTTTTCTTGGCTTCTTCTTTCTGCTGAGCAGCCTTGTTTTTATTCGCCTTACTCTTAGCCTTCCGTTTCTTCGTCTTTCCGTCGTTGTCGTCATCTTCTTCATCTTCTTCGCCATCCTCGACTTCCATGTCGTCCTCATCCCAAGCCCCTTCCTCCGTCAACCAATCCACTTTCCATAACTTTACGGTTTTATCGTGGGACGAGGATGCGAGCATATTTTTATCAAAGCTCATGGTCAAACGCTCGATGGGCATGTCGCTGTGTTCACCCACGAGACCGAGGATCTTGTTTGGAAAGATGGAGATGACGCGAATCAATCCGTCGCTTGAACCGGTGACGAGCATATCCTCCGTCACTTTCGCCATCGCGTCGACGCTTTGTGGATGACCCGGATATCTATCGGAAATATCTTCCCATTTACCGTATGAAAAAATGTCCAAGATCCCATCCTGTGACCCGGCGACAACTTTTCTACCATTCTTCATAATCTCACAGCTCAACAATTCGTCCTCCAAGTTGTCGCACTGTCCGACCATTTTGTTCGAGTTGAGATTCAGGCATCCCAGCGTACCGTCGCCACTGGAAATGACAATCTCATTTCGGTCTTCGCCCGCGTACTTCATGTCACTCACGAAATCCACGAAAGGTTTATGTTCTCCGCACGCGGTTCGCGCGCGAGTGTCCCAAATCTTTACGCAACCGTCGTCGTCACCGCTCGCGATCACGTTTCCACTCAACGTGATGATGCGATTGATGGAAGTCGCGTGTGCGTTCTCTAATCTCGCCACGGTGCTCCCCGTCGCCACGTCCGTCGCCACTATGCACGCGTCGGCTCCGCCGCTCAGCAACACGCCGCCGCCGTCGACGTAGGCGAGCGTTCTGCACGTCTCTTTCCCGTGAACTCTCCTCAGCGTCTCGATCTTCGTGCACGAGGAGTCGGTGTGAGACCATTGCTCGATGTCACCGTCGATCAGCCCGACCGAGAAGACGTGCGTCGTCGGCGCGAACGCCACGTCGAAGGGTTGCTCCGCGCATTCAGCGCTCGCGCACGCGCCGCCGTCGTCCATCGCGTCCGTTCGGTCAAAAGGCGCGCGCGCCGGTGGGAACGGACAATCGACGTTACTCGCGCGCGTTTCGCGCCGGCACACGGATCGTACCGCCCACTCGCGGCGCCTCGCGCGGCGTCCAATGCCGGGCGCGCCGCCGCCGGGTTTCCAGTGTCACGAATCTTTTTGTCGCGCGGCAGAGCGCGACGTCGCGGGTGCGAGGCGCGGGCGCGAGGAGAGGACGCGTTGGAGTGGGACGACGGTGAGGGGTGCGTGCGCGAGAGGGCGACGGGGGAGACGAGAAGCGCGTTCGAGCGTCCGAGCCGATGATTGCACATACAGCTACTAGACATGACACCTCGCGAAAGCGTCGTGTGGGATTCCAACTCGTTCGTAGATGATGAGGCTCGATGGCGGTCGATTTCGCGGGTTCGTGCGACGCGCCGATCGCACCGACTGACGCGCACGTTTTCTATTTTTTCGCGCGAGAATGCAGACGCCGAGGCGAGGCGAGGCGCGAAGGCTACCAACTTTCATTTTTGCACAATGCGCGTACACTAAAGCGCCGCTAAGGCCGCTTCCGCGGCGGAGACGCGGGCTTTCCAGTCATCATCCGTGTCGCTATCACCATCGGTCTCACTTTCCGACACAGTCGCGTCTGAACCGACGCCCATGGCGTAGAGAACGCTCGGAGCTTCTCTCGCCCTGAGAGTAGACCAATCTCCAACCGAAGCGAAGAATGGGTGACTCCGGATCGCGCGGAGGTCCTTGTACCCGAGTCGTTTCTCTGGACTTCTGACGAGGAGTTTATCGATGAAATCCTTTGCGTTCTGAGAAATGCTCGGCGAGCTCGGGTACGTGTACTTACCTTTCAAGACTTCTTGCATGGTCAAGTACTCGGTCTTTCCCTTGAAAGGCACTCGACCGGTTAAAAGTTGAAACGTCATCACGCCTATGGACCATAAATCCACCGATGTTGTAGTCTCTTCGCATCCCTCTAGGATTTCTGGCGCCACGTACTCCGCCGTGCCGACGAAGGAAGCGCCGCGATTCTGCTTCTTCGAGCGAGACTCTTTCTTTTTCTTCATTTGCTCCGCGATTGCGGTCAGCGCGCTGGTTGGCGCGGGTTGTAAATCAAGCGCACTTCCAAAATCACACAGTTTCACGTGACCGCTCGAATCTATCAAGACGTTTTCAGGTTTAATGTCTCTGTGCACCACGCCGCGCTCGTGACACTGTTGCACCGCGCGAATCACCTCTGAGACGTAAAACACGACTTTATCCTCCGCCATCACCTCATTCTTCGAACGTTTCAATTGCCAATACAAATCTCCTCCCGGGCACAGCTCCATCCCCATGTAGAGCGAGTAGTAATCTTGAAAAGTAAAACGCAACGCCACCACCCCGTCGCAATCCTGCAGTCGAGTGGCCAACAGCGTCCGCTCCGTCGCCACGTACCGCGCTTTCTCTTCGCGCACGATGTGCGCTTTATCCATCACCTTGAGCGCGTATCTCTCCGACGGTTTATCGGCCAAGAAGACTTCACGAACGCTCGAATACGAGCCTTCACCGATGCTATCGACGGTGACGAAGTCTGACATCTCGAACGGTCTCGTCGTCGTCACCGCGGCCGTCGTGGACGCCGCCGAGGCGACCAACGACGTCGCCGAATCTCCTCGCGCGTGTTTCTGGGCGTCATCGGACGAGCCGGCGCGCGCGCTCGAGGTCATCCGCCGCGCAGTGACCACTGGACTGGACGTTTTGCGTGATTGGACTAGTTGTTACAAACAATATTAAACGCTGATAAATCTAATCGGTGTGGACTCACGACGAGAAGCAACAACTGAACAACCCCCTCTTCTCTTGCACTTTGACCAGCGTCGGAGGCGCGGGAAGTTCGACGATGGTTCTGGTTTCTACGCCTCTGTCGACGTCCGTGAAGTAGTCGAGTTTCGCCGGGAGAGACACCAGTTGCCCTTGCTCTTCGATCATCATCGCGCCGGATTTGTCAAACAAACAGACAGAACACATATCATCCTCTTTTGCCCACACGAGACGCTTCGGTTTTTCCCTATCAGAGCGCGCCGTGGGAAACTTTTGAAGTACCCCAAACTCAGCCTCGCCTCGCAACAGACGGTTGGTCGCCGCGCCGTCTTCGCGGTCCATGTCTAATGAGACCCTAAACCGATCGTTCACGGTCGTTTCGGTCTTTTCAGTGAGTAGTCTTCGCAATTGTGCGAGCTCCTGCGCCAACAAACGACTGAGATCACCCACCCTGACGATACCGGTGCCGTCAATGTCGGCTTGGGTCATCATGGAGATGATATCCGTCACGCTCGAGTGCACCCCGTAATACCTCAATTTCGCCTTGAGTTCTTTCGTGGTGATGATAGCGTCGTCGCCATCTCCGTGACCTAATACTTTTGAGATGTTCTTCACCGCCCGTCGCTCTAAAACATCCTCAAACCTTTCCCGGTCGCTCGAAAGCGTCCTCGCGCTCTTCGACTTTGACAAACCTCGATACAACACGTTCCCGATCGCGCCCACGCTCACGAGACCCGCGCTGTCGGCGCGTCCGACGAGATCCGCTTTCACATTAAATCCGAGCACATCGCTCAAGTCTTCCTCGGACGAGACTTTACCTCGCAAAAGTTCGAGTTGTTTCACAATCACGTCCACGCTCATCTGTCCCGCCGCGTCCGTGTCCTGCGCGAAAAACAAAACGCGCGCGCGCGCGAAAATACGCGTCAGTCCTCGCGTCCTCCACCGCACCGCGCCCGCGCGAGACGACACGATACTCGATACCATTCGCATCGCATCCCATCGCATCACGCACCCATCCCGCCGCGTTGAGCACCATGGCGAATTCGCTCAGCGAGCACACCCCGTCCTCGTCCTCGCCCTCGCGCGTCGTCCCCG
>Ga0208277_1002204_pt1 | contig 11141 bp, 8 predicted proteins | sample ETNtaG_5_FD_185782 | JGI IMG/M metagenome (GOLD analysis project Ga0208277, IMG submission 185782) | Marine microbial and viral communities from oxygen minimum zone, Eastern Pacific Ocean - ETNP201406SV205 (SPAdes) (version 2) | ecosystem: Environmental > Aquatic > Marine > Oceanic ...
GATTTATATGTCTTCGTTGAAAGAGTCATGTGTCATGTGTGGACTTCATCCAAAAACCAAAAATGTTTACCACATTATCAATTACTACTATGTATATGTATTCTTTGAACTCCCACGCCTCTATTGAGAAGAGATAATACTAATACGAGAGAGTAGATAAAAAAGGGAAAAAATTTCCATCATCATGTCATCTCCCGCTCACGATGCGATAAAGGCTTCTGCGGGTGGATTATTTGCTCTGTGTGCTTTATATCCTCTCGACTTACTCCGCACAAAGAGAGCTGCTGAGTCTTGTACTTCAAACGAAAACAGTAGAAAAAGCATTTGGCAAGAATTTGCTTTCATGATGAGAGAAAAGGGGATTTCGGAGTTATACAGAGGGCTTTATTTGCGGGCGGTGCATTGTGTGTTCTCCGATTTGATTTATTATGGCACGTTTTCCATGCTACAGAACCGAAAGGAAGGAAGAACGCCGTTTGAAAACGGTACTCTCGCTGGAATAATCACGAATGTTTTAACCATTCCAGTAGATACTGTTTCGACCAACTTACAAATATTGGAATCAGAAAACCGAATGGGTACCGTGGAGGTTACTAGGAAAATATACAGAGAACATGGAATCTTAAAATTTTGGCACGGTTTGGCACCGGCGTGTGTGTTGACGCTCAATCCTGCCATTAACGTAGCTGTGTTCGAACAAATCAAGTCGTCGGTTCTATTGAAAAAGCAACGAATGCATCTTACAAATGATGTGCAACTGTCTGTGTTTGAGGCTTTTGTAATAGGCATGCTATCGAAAGCAGCGAGTACTATACTGACGTATCCGATGATTCGTGTCAAAACACTTTTGTTAAAAGCGAGCGAAGAAGATAAAGTAGAACAAAAGAATCTAGCTAAAAATGAAACACCACCAGAGATGCGCGGCACCTTGTCCTCTGTTGCAAAAGTTATTCGAATTGTGCTCGATCACGAAGGTGTTACAGGTTTTTATCGTGGTATGTATGTCCAACTCTTGCGAGGCTCAGCGGGGAGCGGTTTGATGTTTATGGTACGGGAAGCACTCACGTAGTAATGTGTGTGGAAATAGCTCGTACGTCGTATAAAAAAAATACTACGTACGTACATACTAGTATGTAATCATCGAAATAAAATTATAATTTCGAAACTCTGGTGGTGTTGGGATCAATCACCGTTCCAATCTCTTCTGGGGCTATTCCTTCGTAAATATTGGGGTCTTCAGCCCATCTTTTCAATTCTAACCAATGCCTATTCTTTAACGTCCACTTGATGGACTTTGTCAACGACGCTTCGAATCCATATGGTGGGACCCACCCCATTTTTGCCATTTTCATCCCGGACAAACCGTACCGTAAATCGTGACCAGGTCGATCCACGTGATGATTAACCATTTCATAAATCAAAGGTGTCTCGCAAACTTTCGAAATGAACGTCGCTAACTCGAGGTTATCAACTTCTTTCTCACCAGTGATGTTATATTTTTCTCCCACGGAACCATTTTGAAGCAGAAATCCAACCGCGGCAGCGATATTTCTCGCGTGGATATAAAATCGAGTTCCAGCACGTCGTTTGTCAGGATAGCTATGAATATGTACCGTTTCTCCCGCTAATACCTTACGAATGCACTTTGGTATAAATTTTTCCGGATGTTGTCTTTCACCAAAAGCATTCATTACGTTGACTATCATGAGAGGAATTTTGTACGTATTTTCGTACGAAATGCAAATGTTCTCGGCGGCTGATTTTGACGCCGAATACGGATTCGTTGGTTTGTGACGGTCCCACTCGTCAAACATCGTCGTACCTAACGCAGGTCCGAATACTTCATCTGTGCTGAAATAAAAAAGACTCTTCAAATCGCAGCCGCTTTTAAGTAAATTTCTCGTATACTCGAGAATCGAAATCGTGCTCTCGACGTTATTGCGCATAAAAGGAACGGGATCTTTGATGGAATTATCTACGTGTGTTTCAGCTGCCATGTGCACGATGAACTCGATGCGATTCCCGAGCTCGTACGCAACACCTTCCGGAATTCCATTCACAAGATCTGTTGCAAAAACTTGCACGCGATCAATCACGCCTGTATCTCTCAAGCGGTCGTACCCGAGAGAGGCGTACGATAATTTGTCGATGACGACAAGATCACAGTCCGTTGTTCGAGAAAAATGTTCTACAACGTGATGGCCAATAAAACCGCATCCACCAGTAATGATAATCTTCCGGCGGGAAATGTGTCTGGGCACATCGGCCTTATTCGAAGTCAACTTCCGTGTAATTGAATCTTTTCTACGGAAGAAAGATTGAATCGACTCAACGATGTACGTCCGTTGCTCGTCAGTCACCCACCAGCCACACGGAATACAAATGAGTTTTTTCTCAACGGCATCTACGTTTGGAAGGTGAACTCGAAAAGGCGCGCACACCGAGTGCGTGTCGTTCCGTGCGTGTACCTGAGAAACAAAAACACCTTTGCTTTTCATGTATTCAATGAATTCGGGTTTATCTTCAACAAACAACGAATACACCCAATACGAAGACACCGCGCCGTTTGGAGGACGTATGAGCTCGATCCCTTTTACATGTTTCAAACTTTCATCATAAAATCGGGCATTTTCTCTGTGCCTTGCCAAATTCTTTGCCAAAAAAGGAAAATTAGCCAATCCCAGACTCGCGCTCCAATCGTTCATGTGGAATTTAAACCCGTATTCTTTCACGTCGGATTCGAGACGAAAATCTTTTTGTTTATAGTTCCTCTTTTCCCTGTCTATACCATACCATCGTAAAAGCTTTGCTCTTTCATAAAGGCCTTTATTCGGGAGACAAAGTAATCCACCGTCTGAGGTTGTTATGTGTTTGATGGCTTGTAACGAAAACGTGACTATATTACCTCTTTGTAAGGCGCCGATTTTGATTCCGTGATAGGTGGAGCCGATGGCATGTGCTGCATCTTCGATTACCATGGGTCGAAATCCGAATTTTCGCTCGGCATAGTCTTGTACCTTTCTCATTCCGTCCAAGTCCGCAGGTGTCCCACCCCAGTGCACGAAAACGATCACTTTCGTGTTTCTCGTGATTTTTCTCCGCAAATCTCTCACGTCCATGTTGCCCGTTGTTCTATCCACATCCACCCATTTAATCTTGAACCCGTTTGCCAAAATTGGAAAGTTCGTCGCAGTGCACGTCAACGCGGTGCTTAATATTTCATCGCCTTGCTTTAAACCAGGCCAGTTTGTCGAATTGTCTGGTTTCTTGAGCAAGTGCAAAGCGAGATGGTGTGCCGAAGTGGCTGAATTCAAAGCGAGCGTGTACGGGTTTTCTAAATAATCGCTAAATTTTCGTTCCAATTCTTCGACCCTGGGTCCTTGCGTGATGTATCCAGAATTCAAGGTTAATCCAGTGAGTTCAGCCGCGTTCGGAGCCATGAAAACTCGAAATAACGGGATGTCGTCATTGGGAGATGATGATGATGCCATTATTACGCCAGAGCGAAGGGTGGGTGGGCACTTCAGATGTAGCGATTTTTCCTTTGAATGATAAAAATGATAAAAATGAAATTAAAAAACAAGTGATTTATTTGTACGTCTGCTATCCGCCCCAACACCCAACTGCCAACGCCCAATGCCCAACAAAACAAAACAAAAAAAAGGACAAATTTTAAATAATAAGGACGAGAGAAATATCTGCGTGCGTGCGTAGCTCGCGCTTTCAAATATTCAAATACAATAACCTACTTTACTAGTACTAACAATGACCTAAATATACATATCTAGAAGCACAAGAGTCTATGTAACCAAGCTGTCGGTAAGAGAAAAACGTTGGTGTAGCGAAAAAACAACTCAGACACGTTCCACATACAGTTTTCTCTATCTTCGCGATGGAAATTTCTACTTTCTTCGTATAGAGATTCCTGTTGACATCTTTGTATGAAACCAATCGCTTTTTTATACGATTGTAATCTTTCAAATCTATTTTCTTTAGGAACCAGAGGGGGTTTATGGCCTGGATGCTCTAGCGGCCATCTTGAATTCATTCGTAATCTATAAAACAAGAACCGATTAGGTAAGAAAACTACGTTGAGATTGTGTACTTCTTTCAGATACCAGTACGTGAGTTGCTCTAAGTTCATTCGTGTTGGAATCTGGGTTTCTTTGGCACATAACCCGTCATACATTCCCATCAATATGTTCATGCCGGAAGGATCGCTGAGGGCAAAACGGTCGTTAATGCCGGTGGCGTGTTTTGCACGGCTCCACGAATTCTTATTATTTCCTAATCCCCAATTGACTGAATATATGGTATTGTGTTGTTTATGATCGTATTTTTTATTGCGTCTTATTAAACTTTCCGGGTGAGGCAGTTCATCGATATACACGTTATCGGGACGCGCAAGAATAATCCAGTCAAACTCAAACTCATTTTTCTTTTCGTACTTAATTCGCAGCTCATTCACTCGTCGACGATAATACAATTGCGAGAGGAGCTCTGCGGTGTATATACCGTTTTTAGAATTCATTCCTTCCCCTCCCCCATGAAACCATCTTCCCCTGTTCGCCAGCCTTTCATAACACGCGTAAGGGATTTCTGCATTTTCATATTTTGAGGGTTTGGCAACAACTAAGGGTCTGGGGATTGATACGATTTCACTCGTTACTATATGTTTAGTTCGATTTTGTATGAATCGCATCGAATCTTCGAAGGTATGCGTACGTGGGTCTCTCTCTGCAACAACAAAAACCACGATTTTCTCATACGTCTTGGAATCAATAAGCGGTTGTACTATGTTTTCCAGAATAGAGCACCACGTGCGATTTAACGTGCGAGCTTGACCAGTTAAATATAGCGCAACCTTTTTATTCTGCGTCAAATCACCAACTTTTCCTTCTTCTTGTTCTTGTGTCCCGAATTTCAATTCTTCGCCAGGACCCCCGGCGGTGAACGCGTTCTCAAAAGTGCTTCTCCTCGAGAAAAGGTAGAACAACAGAACTCCAAGCATAAAAAAGCACGCCAGGAACGTACTCGCCTTCTTCCATTTTTGCTTTCGCATTTGGCGCGTTCACACGCCTTTCGATATGAATAATAATATGACGATGATTATTTCGATAAAAAAACAACATACATAGCAAAGGAAAGTCATCATATCGTCGCGTCGTCATCGTCACGAGCGGATGAAGAAGAGGTTGAACGCCGCGTTGGTGCGCTCGATAACGGCGGCCCTCGCCGGCGTCTCGACGGTGACGGCATCGCAAGCGATGTTTTTACACCACAGCTACGAACCGATACGAGAGACACCGACGGGAACGTCGTTCAGAGGACTCGCGGCGATGATGCGTCCCCGCGTCGATGACGACGACGACGACGACGAGATGACGATGACGATGAAGAAGAAGAAGAAGAAGAAAGACCCGAGGCGGACAGAAGACAGGAAACGCGTCGTTATTTTGGGCGATTCACTCGCTACTGGCGTGGGATGTACGACGAACACGCCGGCGCTGGCGAGAATCGTCGCCGAACGATTGGCGGATCTTTTATCGGTGGAAATAGAGTGGATTGCAGTTGGGAAGAAAGGCGCGGCGTTGAGCGATATCTCTTCGTGCGTGATTCCCGAACTCAGAGAGAAAGTTAAGACGAGTAGTAGCAGCAGTAGCATAAGCAATAGGAGAAGGAGTAGAAATAATAGTACTAGTAATAATAATAATAATAACAACAACAACAACAGGAGTAAAGAGGAAAACGACGACGATGAAGAGGACGTAAAGAACGTGTTGCTAGAACAAGCGTCGCCGAGGCAGGCGGATGCGGTGATAATCTTGTGCGGGATTAATGACGTGAAAACGTGCTTCCTTCAAGGAAAAATCTTCTTCCGAGAAAATTTCGAGAACGAGTTGGAGAATGTGATTAAAGAAATCAAAGCTGTCGTCGGAAGCGACGCGCTCGTCGTGTTGCCGGGGAATCCATTGCACATCGCGCCTTTGTTTCCGAATCCACTTCGCGAGGTTATTTTGAAACTCAACGACTGTTGGGACGGTCAAAAAGAAAAAGTGGCTAAGAAATTAGGGAAAGGTAAAGCGTTGTTCATAAATTCTCCAACGCTCCAAGCGCTGAGAGATGCCGTCAGAATGAACGATACCGGTGGCGGCATTCGAGAAGGCGAGTTTACCGCGAGAGACGGAGTGCATCCAAACGACATGGGCTATAAGGCCTGGGCACACATAATCGCCGAAGAAGTTGCCAAGGTATTAAAGGATAACGAGGTATGAACTACATATGTGGTGATGATTATTATACGTATTTTTTTGCTACACTGTATATGCGAGTAATTTTTTAGTAGTTTAGTTGGTCAAAGGTGGGACAACTCCTTCGTCCGAATCGAAAATTTCCGGAATGAATTTTTTCCCAAGCATTTCGATGATGAGCACATTTTCCGGATTAGAGTTCGATACTCGCAAAGTCTTCCCGAGAGCGAGATACCTGTCGCACAAGGAATTCATAGCTGCTAAGCCGGAGTAGTCGCACACTCTGCAATTATCGATGTTTAGAACGACATCGTTCGGATCGGCACGAAGGGCAAACTCGTTTTTGAACGCGCGATCCGTTCCAAAGAATAATTCTCCAGAGCATCGATACACCACTCTCTCCGTTCCATCGCTCGACGTTTCAACCGAACGGACTACGTTCAGAGCCTTGAACGAATTATCCCACGCGTATAAAAGAGCCGCAAATATCACCCCGGTGCCCGTTGCTATGGCCAAGTTCGTGCGCTCCGTCAAGATCGTTACCAACAATATTAAGAACGTATCTTGCAAACGCACGCGATCCGTCGTATCCGCGAAACATTTACGGCGGCGGCGACCGGCATAGTCCACTCTGTGCGCCCCTTTGTCTTCTCCTTCTCTTCTCCCTGGAACACAAAGAGATCGAACGTTTCCAGTCATGAGGGATAAGCAACTCCAATCAAAGGTGTAAATGACTACCATGAATAAGACACCCGTGAGTGCCGCGACTGGAACTAATTCTATCACCTTTGAAGCTGCAACTACGAAAATTAAAAACATGGTCGCTGCAAAGGCGGTCGATAATCTTCCAATGCCTCCAGATTTTACGTTGATTGTACTTTGTCCAATCATCGCGTCCCCGCCCATAGACTTGAACAGACCACTCATGAGGTTTGCGACGCCTTGTGCGACGCATTCTTGCGTGCATCTACCGGTCGCATCCGAAGTATCCTCCAAAATTTCATCCACGAGCTGCAAAGTTAAAACAGATTCAATCAACCCGACCGCTGCCAATGAAAATATCAAAGGCGCGACAATTCCAAACGACTCCGGAGTTAAATCCACATCCGGAGAGTGATACGTTGGGAACGCTCCTTTCACCGGAGATAAGTCTACTACGGTTGGAGTATCTGCTCCAATTGCTTTCCGGTTAACACTGTGCTCAAAGATTAGGCACGAAACAATGCTGACGAGGGACGACGGCACCATCTTCGTAATTTTCGGTAAAAAATGAACGATGAGCATAGATCCAAACACGTAGAGCAGCATAATCCACGTCGACGCTTCAGAGGCACTCCTCCACATTTTTTGTTCCTCGTAACCGGTGTGAATGACGAAATCTTTGTTCGACTTGAACTCACTCAAAGAAATCGTCGTTGAATTATCCGCGTCTGCTTCGCTCAGAATCTGGGCGACGTAAGTGTTCAACTGATCCGTCGATAAATCTGGAAGTTCTTCGGCGAACACGCGCGCGATATCTGTCGATGAAATTTCCCCAGCTTGTGTCGAATCGAACACTTCGAATCCTTTTTTCCAGTCCACTTCCTGAAAAGACTCCAGTTGCGCTTTGCCAATTATAATCGCTAAACCGTTTACGAAACCAGTCATGACCGTGTTTGGAATGAGACGTACCAAGCGACCGGCTTGAATGAGACCGAGAACTATTTGCAAAACGCCGCATATAATCATAACCATGAACAGATATTCCACGCGCTTATCGTACGCTTGATCTCTCAACGATTTGCACGAATTCGTAATCTCCGTACACCCAGAAATTTCCCCCAAAGAGACGAGTTTATCCACCGGCAACAAGCCATTCGGTTCCATGATTTGGACGGCGACAACCGCCATCGCGCCTGCCGCCCCAGACACCATTCCTGGGCGGCCTCCAATGAGAGCGGTGATTATTCCTAAAAAGAATGTTGCGTAGAGCCCAACAAGTGGATGAACTTTCGCAACGAAAGAAAACGCTACTGATTCTGGCACCTGCGCTATGGCAACCGTCAAACCCGAAAGAATTTCGTTTTTCAATCGCAACTTGTTCTTTTTGTAAAAGTTGAAAGAATCCTTCACGTACGTGAGGCCACACAACGGCGTGTCCGAAAACCCATGATTCGCGTGAAAGCGCTGCATGAAGTTCATCTTCTTCTCTGGTTGGTGTTCTTCTCCTTGTTGTTCCCGAGTTCCTCTCTCGTTGTTACTGTTGCTGTTTTTCTCAGTGGCGGCCATCTTTTTCTATCTTTTTTCCCAAACTTTTTCTCTCTTTTTATTAATACTAAAAACTATTATATATTATTATTATTGTGTATTATTAAACAGACGACGACGAAGAGATTTCCGCGCGTTCAAGTGGATATTCCGTTTTTGAGAGACAGTCTCTCTTCTCCCTCTTTCTCTCTCGTCGGTGGTGCTCCGGCGATTGACGATGATGGAAAAGTGAATGTTGATGAGTTTTGGATGGTGAAAAAAAAAAGATGAACACGTCTTTTTTTTCGTTCGAAAAAAAGGAAACAAAAAAAAGAAATGACAAAATGAGTGTGCATTCGTCTAAAAAGTCACAGTAGTATGCTCAAAATTTCGTGCGCTAAAGAATCAAATCTCCCACAACGCACGCTCGCTAATCTCTCACTCACTCACTCTCTTTCTCTCTCTCTATTACCGTAATGTTATCTTACTTCTTAGCTCTCGCGACGCGTCCGGCTTTGTGAATGGCCGAAACTCTCGCTAAAGCCTTCTTTCGCAAATCTGGGCGGGTCGCGCACGCCGCGTCAACCGCCTTGGCTTGATTTCTAAAGATGCCTTTGTTGTTCGCACCATTCAACGTCGAAGACGGCGTCTTCGTTCCGGCCAATTCTTGGATGTCTATTGTCGTTTTATTGGCGATACCTACACAAAAAGAATACCACCACGCGTTGGTTGGTTGTTGTCGTGTGAGTACGAGTAGTGAAAAAAAAAATTGAGAGAAAGAAGGAGCCCCCTCAAAAAAACTAGGGCTTTTTTTAAAAAAAAATCATCTTGTTCTCGCGAAGCGCGTGCGCCTCCTCGCGAACGAATTAAATCGCTCGAGCCCGCCGCATTGCAACCTCGCGGGGTTTTTCGATCGCCTTGTTCTTAAACGAAACGCGTTCTTCCTCGTTTCATTTCGTGTTGCTGGTGTTCCATTCCATTTTTTTTCGTTTCTCCTCCTCCTTCCAAATTCTTCCAAGAAAAGGAAGCAAAAGAAGAAGGGCAAAAATCAATCAATCAAAAAAAAAAGAAATTTGCGTCGCACCTGAGCTGCTAAATCCGTGTTTCGACGTGACGTTCCCTCTCTCCGCGGAAAAGCGCGTTCGGTTCACGGACGCGCGAACGTACGCGTTGTTCTTCTTCACGCACTGCCACACGAGCTCCGAGGAGCACTCCACGTGTGATTTCACCATCGTTATAGTCTTGTCAAGTGCTGCGCTTTCTTTTTTTTTATCGCGTTTTTTTTTCGTTTTCTCTCTAAGTTTTCCAGTGATAAAAATGATAAAAATTAATTTTTTGGTTGTCCTTTTTTTGTAAAAATGTGTAAAAATGTATCAGCCGTCTTTTTCAGCAAGCAAGAGGTCAAAAAAAAAGAAGAAAGACTTCATATCACAGATATGTCTGAATTCACGCCTCCGTCGTACACCGGCGACCCGAACTCGGCGCGATGCGAGCAAGAGTGCTTCACGCTGGGATTCATTAGCTTAAACGCGGCAGTTTTATTGAAATGTCTGGGAGGGTCGCGATTACTTTTAGACGCCAGACCTAGAATGAACGGAGACTTAGCCTTGGCCATGTCGGAAGAAGCGGACAATAAGAAGCGAAGACAGAAAGGGTTACCGGAAATCAACCGAAGAGAAAAGTTAGGGGCGACCCAGTTTATGTGGCAACAGAGATGGCAGGAATATTATCGCGCGAGAAATGGAATCTAAAAAACGAAGACGGCGACAACGAGAGGGAGAAATTGATAAATTAAACAAATATAAACTACGTACTGGTCTGGTAACCTGGTACCAACCTGGTACCACGTATAAAAAACATCACCGCCTAAATAAAAAATTCTTCTTTTTATTCGCGAATCCACCCGTTGTTCGTCATTTCCCAGTCCACGACGCCGTTACCATCCGCAAACCATAAGTTGATTTCTCTCTCGGCGGATTCGACCGAGTCGGAACCGTGGATAATATTTCTGCCAACCTCGACGGCGTAGTCGCCTCGGATAGACCCAGGCAAAGACTCTAAAGGATTCGTTTCTCCGATCATCTTTCTCGCAGCGGCTACAGTACCAGTCGGACCTTGCCAAATCATGCACACGACCGGTCCAGAAATGATGTAATCAACGAGATCTTTGAAAAACGGTTTGGAGGATAAATCGCGATAATGCTCCTCCGCAATCGCTCGCGTGCACTGAAACGTCTTCAAACCCTTCATCTGCATGCCTTTATTCTCGAAGCGTTCGATGATCGCTCCAACTTTCCCTCTTTGCACACCATCTGGCCTGCGTATTCCGAAGGATGCGGTAGTTGTTACAATTCGGTCAGTCTTCTTTCGATTTCGTCGTCATCAAACACTTTCTCCACAAACAAACCTCTTTGCTCTTCTTTGGATAATAATACTCTATGAGAAAAAGTACACGAGCATCCTTCCCCGCGCGCGGGACGACGACGACGTGGTGGTCGTCCACGAGGGCGGCGAAAACGAAAAAGAGGACGTCGAAGAAACGAAAGGAACGAAAGACGCGCGGACGCACTTGACCATGATGTACGTGCGTTCGTCCGGGAATCGTCCGGCAACAATTTCAGTTGCGTTGGTCCGATGACGGCGACGACGATGATGAAATTGAAC
>Ga0208277_1002205_pt1 | contig 11132 bp, 6 predicted proteins | sample ETNtaG_5_FD_185782 | JGI IMG/M metagenome (GOLD analysis project Ga0208277, IMG submission 185782) | Marine microbial and viral communities from oxygen minimum zone, Eastern Pacific Ocean - ETNP201406SV205 (SPAdes) (version 2) | ecosystem: Environmental > Aquatic > Marine > Oceanic ...
CAAACATCTAACACGGATAATTTTTCAACCATCGCCACTCTTGATTTACCAGAAGGGTCAAACTGCAGTGTTATTCTTCGTGATAATGTAGCAGGTGGTTCAATTGGGTCTTTTGTGGTTTTTGATGCAATTCGTTTTACAAATACTGCTACGGTTGGAGTCGATGAAAACAATCATCTACATCCATCAAATAAATCTTTAAATATTAAAAGTATATATCCAAATCCATTTAATCCGCAGGTTACGGTTGATTATAATATTAGCACATCTGAGAAGGTTAGTGTCATTATCACGGACTTAACAGGAAAGCAAATAAAAAAAATAAGCCAAGTGACCAAAGCTAAAGGGATGCATAGCATTACTTGGATTGGTGATAATGATTATGGCACAAAGGTGTCTTCTGGATTATATTTCTTATCAATAAAAGCCGGGAATTCAATAAAAACGGCTAAAATATTATTATTAGAATAGTATTTTTTAGTAAGACCAAAGAGGAGTAGGCATATGAAATTATTTAAAATAATTCCATTTATATTCGTTATTTCGACTGTTTTATTGTCACAGGACCCGACGCTGTGTCCGCCGAGATTTTTAGATGCATATTTTTATGATGAAGAAATATATCTCGAATGGAGTGAGCCAGATAGCTCAAATTTTGGAACAATATTATATGATGAATGTTTTTTAAGTTGTTCTCTTGCTGTGCAGACTGTGAATGTTGATCATTTGATTGATAATCAGAGTGGAGGTTGGTTTAGAACTTCAGTCGGTGATAGTGCTAACTGTGGCTCGGGTATGAATCCATGTAATGATGATGGTGGCGAGGATACCTATTCCGCATATGCTGGTTATTCTGTTCAAGATACCGTGATCGATAGTCGGATGTATACCAATGCAATTGATTTATCTTCATATTCATCAGCTCATTTAGAATTTTATGAGGGTTATGGATATTATGCTGATGCTCATGATTCAAATATGGTTGAGATATCTGCAGACGGAGGTGCAACCTGGAGTCTTCTAAGATACTCTGATGCGTTTGAGATTAGAGATACTATTACATATCGTTTGATTGATATTTCTGCATATGCCGGCGAGCAGGTACATATTGGCTTTAGATATAAGGATGACCTTGGCAATGGCGAGACATGGTATATAGATGATATCCGTGTTTGGGGAGGAGATGGCACGGAGTCTAGTTTGTGTGGTACGTTCCAGAGTTATGAGATTTTAGTTGGTGGTGTTTCAGCAGGAGTTACAACTGATCAATATTACTCTGTTACAGGTCTTGAGAATGGTACTGAGTATTGTTTTGAGGTTGCTGCTGTATATGAGGAAGGGACCTCGGTGTCCTCATATGGTGTTTGTGCTACTCCAATGGGGCCATTTTTAATGGACCCATTGACGATAAACTTTCCTGAGATAAATGCCGGTGAATATATGGAAAGAACGTCCTATTTTATGAATTTTGATACATTAGACCTTGATTTTAGTATTTTTGCATCTCCAGTAGCAGATCTTGGCGTCTATCCGGATATATTAGCTGAAGATTTTGAGAATGATGATATTTCTCAAACGATAATTGGTACTGTTTTTAGTGATACAACTGTGCTAGGAGATTTAATTTTTGGATGGTGGGGTGTTGGTGATACATCAGTGGCAACATCTACATATCTAGTTTATCCTAAGCCTTTCGACCAAGGGGCTGGAGAGGCATTTGAGAATTTTGCTTTTATTAATGATGACGCAAACGGAGATGGTTTTGAGTTTAATACATCTGATGCTGCTTTATTTTCTGACTTAATAGATGTTCCAGATCTTAGCTTTGGCCCTGTATATTTAATGGCTGATCTATTCTTTCCTCAGCCTCAGGGTCCATGTCCTGTAGGGCATATTTATTCAGAAGAAGCGTGGGTATCAATCACAACAGATGATGGTGCGAATTGGCAGTTAGTCGATTCAACATTCACTACTGGATGGAACTCTTGGGCTTCATATATTTATAATATCACTCATATGTTAGATGGTGCAACCACATTCAGAGTTGGCGTTTTTTATGATGATTGTGGTGGGAATTGGGCGTATGGAGTAGGCGTAGATAATATAAAGATTAAACAGGGCGATGATTATACATGGCTTTCTATATCTCCCTATAGAGGACAGACGAGTTATTATGGAGGAATTAATGATACTGTAGCTATAACGATAGGGGCATACTCACCTTATGATGGGTTTGATGATGGTGAATCTGCCTATATATCTTATGGGGCTAGCTTAGAGAATTTGGCTATTATGGATATAAATACAGGGGTGGTAATGTCAACTGATGAGGACGTGCTTCCAGGTGTTTTTAAACTCCATCAAAATTTTCCGAACCCTTTTAACCCTGAGACCATGATACAGTTTGATGTACCGATTGGTATTGATCTTACACTTAGTGTATATGATATTCTCGGACGCAGGGTTAAGACGTTGGTAAAAGACAATCTAGATATAGGGTCTTATAATGTAAAATGGGATGGTTCATCTGATGCAGGTGAAATGCTTCCATCTGGGATGTACTTCTATGAGCTTAACAGTTCAAAATTTCATTCAGTTAAGAAACTTATTCTTGTTAAATAGTTTATTTTATTTACTGAGGAAATGTTTATAATAATTTAATTAAAATGTATAAAATGTTTATAAAATATATACAGTTTAAAACAGTCCTTTTTTCTATGTTGATTGTGACTGCTATACTCCAGGCTGGAACTACTGGCAAACTGGCTGGTAAGGTGACTATTAAAGATAGTGGAGAGCCAATGATTGGTGCTAATGTGTTGATAAATGACACTGATTTAGGTACGGCAACAGACGCTGAAGGGAACTATTATATCTTACAGGTTCCTCCTGGGAAATATTCGATTAGATTTACAATGATAGGATATCAAGACTTGCTAATGAATGACGTTAGAATTCAGGTTGATCTAACGACCACTATAAACGCCGAATTATCAGAGAGCGTTATTGGTATGAATGAGGTAGTTGTCCAGGCGAGTCGGCCGATGATACAAACTGATGTAACTTACTCGCAAGCTAATATCAGTAGTGAAGAGGTGGAAATGCTTCCTGTTGAAGAGTTCGAGGACGTAATTGCATTGCAAGCTGGTGTGGTTAATTCTAATGGTGAGATTCATGTACGTGGTGGTCGTGGTGGAGAAATAGCTTATATGGTAGATGGAATTACTGTCACGGATCCATTTAATTCAGGAGTTTCTGTTGAAATAGAGAATAATGCTATTCAAGAGCTTCAATTTATAAGTGGTACCTTCAATGCTGAATATGGTCAGGCTATGTCAGGTATTGTAAATATTGTTACTAAAGATGGAAGTTACAGTAAATATCTTGGCAGTGTTAGCTATAATAGTGGAAGTTATCTCTCTAGCGATGGTGATTTATTTCCGCAAATAAGTAAATTCAATTTAAATGGGATTTCTGATATTAAGGGTAATGTTGAGGGTCCTATCATTCCTAACAAACTGTCTTTTTTCGCTTCTGGAAGATTTAAAAGAAATAATGGCTATTTATATGGTCAGAGAATTTTCCATCCTAACACATTCGTATGGGATCCTGAGGGAAACAATTTTGTTGTTAATGAAGAAGTTGGTATTGGTGATGGATATGTGCCTGATGCGGATCAAGACATTCCTACTTATATTGATAGCCTAAGAGGCGATGATGCCTTTGATTGGGTGCCAATGAACTGGAATGAGCAGCTGACTACTCAGGTTAAACTTAGTTGGAGAGTTACCCCTCGAATTAAAATGAGTTACAACAGGATGTTTAGTGACAATACAAGTCAATTCTATTCACACCTGTATAAGTGGAACCCTGATGGTAGGAGTAATTATTTTAATACTCGAATTGGCAACTTATTCAGGATGGATTTATCTCTTAGTCAATCAACTTTTGCTAATATTATGCTTTCACAATCGACCAATCATTATAGAAATTATTTAAGTGATGATCCAGAATTTTATAATGAATTAGATTATGAATTTTCTGATAGTGGCGGAGGAGGGTGGTTTTCCGAAAGGCCTGAGCTAGACTCAAATATTTATTATGTTAATCCAACTATTTATGATTATACACCTGTAAACAATTTTTATGCTGGTGGTCAGTCTATGGGGGCTTATAATAGAAAATCAATTGTAAATACCTTTAAAGCGGAACTTACAAGTCAGTTAAATGCTAAGCATCAGTTCAAAACAGGATTTGAATACAGAGTAACAAATATTACTCTAACAGATATTGAGATACAGCTCTCTGAATATACTGGCCTCATACCGACCTATCAAAATCCTCTATATTCTCCTAATAATAATTCCTATGGTAGCGACGGTCGTAATCCTCGGGAAATTTCTTTTTATGTCCAAGATAAGATGGAGGCCGATAATATTGTCGCAAATTTTGGTCTTCGGTATGATTTTTTTGATCCGCAGTGGAAAATAGTTAATGATTTGAGAGATCCAAATCATCGAGTGCCTTTAAAACCAATCAATCAGTATTTTGACCTGGATGGTGATGGAGAGATATCAGATGATGAGATGAATTTTGGGAATATGAAAACGGATGAAGACAGGCTTTTGTCTAATGAATATGGAGACCCATGGTATGAGGATGTGGATGCAAAGACTCAGCTGAGTCCTAGGTTTGCATTAGCTTTTCCAATTACAGACAAAGGCTACTTACACTTTTCATATGGACACTTTTTTCAAAATCCTGGGTTTAGTTATCTTTATACAAATCCTGAGTTTGAGGTACCTCCAAGTTCTGGAGTCGGGACGACAATGGGGAATGCTGACATGAAGCCTCAGAGGACTACCCAATATGAAGTAGGATTTTCTCAGCAGATCGGACAAGATCTAGGTGTTGAAGTAACAGGATATTTTAAAGATATCAGAAACTTAAACTCTACCAAGATTGTACAGTCTTTTGTAGCGGGCGACAGATATGGACTTTATATCAATAAAGACTATGCTAATTCTAGGGGAATCACTGTTGCTATTTCAAAAAGACCAAATGGTCCTTTTTCGGGTAATGTTGATTATACCTATAGTATATCTGAAGGCAATGCTTCAGATCCCGCAGCAGCGTTTTATGATGAACAAGCAAATATTGAACCAGAGAAAGTTTTAGTTCCTCTAGACTGGGATCAGCGACATACATTAAACGCATCGATGACCTATCATCCAATAAAAAATACCGGTGTGAGCATGGTTTTTTCTTATGGTAGTGGTCTCCCATATACAACTGAATATGTTGGTGTTCGTACTTCCTTCGAGAATAATGCAAGAGAGCCTGCTACTTATAACGTTGATATGAGAAGTTATTATAATTTTATTTTGTTGAATAAATATCAGGTCTCTGCGCATATAAATGTCTATAATCTTTTTGACATTCATAATGAATTGACGGTTTACAATGACACCGGCCGTTCTAGTTATACTCTGCTGTCTACCTATACACCGCAGATAAGTGGACCAGGGTTTAATACACTTGATCAATATCTAACACGTCCAGATTTTTATTCTAGTCCGAGACAAGTAAAAATTGGATTTAGTATTAGCATGAAATAGTATGAGAAATTATTTAGCAATATTAATGTTTTTGACTTTATTGTTTTCTCAAGAGATGCATAGAAAAAGAATTATTTCTGATCCTCCTGAGAGGAATACTCCTAAAGAAAGTGCTGTTATTGATAGAAAATATTCTGATCATACTGGTAATAGGATTATGAATAGGTTCTATAACTTTGGCGGTATTGGAGATGGCGGAGGGCAATTCTCTGGAATTTATCCAATTGGGTCTGGAAATTCTTATTTTTATGAGTTCACTCCAGTTATAGCTGCGAGTGTGGTTGACTCTAGCGGGAATAGAAAGCATATTGTTTCAGATGGCGCTATTGGTTTAAGAGACATGTCTCCTTTTGGTTATCAGTGGGGATTTGAACCGCAGCCGGGATATGCAAATCCTAATCAGGACTATATGGCGATTAATACGATTCCAAGCTCTTGGCCTGAAAGCTGGCCGAATAGGGCAGAAGATTGGGACGGATACTGGAATGGGGCATATGGAAAATATGTTCGTGCAGATCAAGAGAGTTACTATGTTATGGATGACCAGTATAATGATGAGTTTTTTTATTTTCCATTTACGGGTTCCGCAGAAGATAGCGCTAAACGTGGATTAGGTATAAAACTTGATACCCGTATTTATCAATGGAATCATCCTGCTGCTGAGGATATTATTATTATTACATATCAGATAGAGAATGTAAGTGACAAAACATTAGATAGTGTTGTATTTGGTATGTATGGAGACGCTGATATCGGAAGTACGAATGGAGATTTTTCAGATGATGATGCTTACTTTGATGTTGATAATGATATCGTTTACCAGTGGGACCATGATGGGTGGAGTGCTGCAAATGGGGGGTTTGTACCAGCATATTTTGGTTGGGCGTTTTTAGAATCTCCTGGTAATCCAAATGATGGAATTGATAATGATGGGGATGGGATGATAGATGAGAGTCAGTTTGATGGAATTGATAATGACGGGGACTGGTTAGTAGATAGGGATGATATAGGAGCAGATGGGCTAGGAACATATCATCTAGAATATCCTGGGCCAGATGAGGACGGCACTGAGGGCAATGGAATACCAGATCTAGGCGAGCCAAATTTTGAGACAACTGATAACGATGAGTCTGACCAAATCGGGTTAACTAGTTTTTATTCTGCAACTTATCCAAGTATACGACCTGATAATGATGAGGTAATGTGGGGGCAGCTCAAGCCGGGTGTTTTTCAAGTTCCAAATCAGAATGTTGACCAAACTTTCCTATATGGATCAGCTTACATAACCCTTCACCCAGGTGAAAAGAAAAAATTTGCTATTGCTATGGTATTTGGTAATGACATGGCTGATATTTTGCGTAATACTAATACAATGCAAAATATTTATGATAATGACTATAGTTTTGCAAAGCCTCCTCTTAAGCCTACTCTTACTGTGGTTCCAGGCGATAGAAGGGTTACGTTATACTGGGACGATTTTGCTGAGAAGTCAATGGACCCTGTATACGGTATGGATTTTGAAGGTTATCGAGTATATAGGAGTACGGATGCAGGTTTTATTGATTCATATACTGTAACTGATGCCTATGGCAATATTACATTTAAAAAACCATTGGTCATTTATGATATCGCTGACAGCCTAAGAGGTCCTCATCCTGTTGGATTTAATGGTGTCCAGTTTGATATGGGTGAAGATGCTGGCCTAAAATATTCATATATTGATTCCTCGGGTGTGGTTAATGGGCAAAAATATTATTATGCAGTTACAGCCTATGATAAAGGATATGACATAGATTTTTTTGATCTAGGATTTAGTGAGAGTGAAAATCTTCAGCCAATAGCTCCATCGGAGTGCTCGATAGTTTTAGATCTTGATTTGAAAGGTAACGTTGTTCAGCTCAGCCAAAATGCAGGAGTTGCTGTACCAAATTCTGTTGTAGCTGGGTATGTACCACCAAATACGATGGCTGCTGATCAGAAATTTGTTTCTCATTTACAAGGGCACGGAACTGGGAATATGAGCTTAGACGTTGTAGATCCTTATGCTATTTTAGATAACCATACCTATAAAGTCGTTTTTAATACTCTGCAATCGGAAGATGATGTGGTTTTTAGTGTTTTAAGTGACCATGAAATTGTTGAGTTGATAGTCTTAGCAGATAGTAGCGCAAAGCTTGACCAAGATTATATTGATACGTCTTCAGTGATCTTGAGCTCTCTTGATGGTAGTGTTGACTATGTTTTTGGATTAGATTATACCATTAATCCAGCTTCAGGTATCCTTACTGCATTTAGTTCCGAATTATTGACCGCTGGGCAGGCAGATATATCTTATAAATACTTTCCATTATATCAGAGTTCAAAAATGAATAATGAGATAAGTAATCCAATATTTGATGGTATGAGGATAAAATTGCAAAATCATATTGTTGGTGTAAACTATGACTCCACTGGTTGGCTTATTGGAGAAACAAATTATAGGCAAGAAATCACAGCGCAGAGGTTATATCCAGCAGATTTTCATTTGATTTTTGAAGGGAATATTGGTGATTCAGTGACTCAATGTACTCGGGATGTTAGCACCCCATTTAGAGTAAAAAATGTTACGGATAATGACTACCCTGATTTTAGAATATTTGACTATGATCGCGATGATGAATGGGATCCAGATGAACCTATTTTGATACAACCATATGAGGGCAATGCGCAACAGGCTCCATACATGTTTATAAGGTTTTACCAAGATTCTTTGGATATAACGGCAACGGTTATGATTGATACAGTTATAACCGATACAGATACAACCTACGCAGAGGTAGTGACCTATGACACAGCATATGTAAACATCATTCATGCAAAAGCTGGAGACGAGTATAGGCTCGCTACATATCGCCCTTTTTCAAAGGACGATGTCTATGAGTTTACATCTACTCAATCAAGCGTCAATAGTGACTCAGCAAAAATGCAGTTAGGTAATATTGCGGTCGTTCCAAATCCTTATGTTGTTGCTGCCTCATGGGAGCCAAGACACGTATTTACATCAGGCCGAGGGCCAAGAAAATTAGATTTTATCAACCTTCCTAGTCAGTGTACTATAAAGATATTTACCTTGTCTGGATATTTAGTAGATACGATTGAACATCAATCTGGATTTGAGAGCGGTGCAGCGTCTTGGGACTTATTAAGTAAAGATGGTCTAGAGATTGCCTATGGCGTCTATCTATATCACATTGATGCTCCTGGGGTTGGTGAAACAACTGGGAAGTTTGCGGTGATCAAATGAAGTATTTATCAGGTCTCATAATAAATTTTATTTTTGTAAGTACTTTATTATCTCAAACAAATGTTGCTACGACTGCAGCTTCTTTTTTAGAGATTGGTTCAGGCGCTAAATCTCTATCAATGGGAGGGGCATTTGTTTCCGTAGCGAATGATGTAAGCGCTCTTTATTGGAATACCGCAGGTATTGTTAACATAGATAGACCTTCCGTTCAGTTCTACCACTCACCGTGGTTAGTAGAAACTGAGTATTATTATGGTGGAGTTGTTATACCATTGTCTTCTGCTGATGCAATTGGATTTTCCTATACTTCTATTGGTATGGATGAAATGATGGTTAGAACCGTTGATATGCCAGAAGGAACAGGTGAAAAGTTTGATGCAAGCAATCTAGCTATGGGTATCGCATATTCAAGAAAATTAACAGATCAGTTTTCATTTGGGATTCAATATAAATATGTACAAGAAAAAATCTGGCAAATGAAAGCTAGCGCAAATTCTTTTGATATCGGAACATTATTCCGTACTGTTGGTGGGATGAGGATTGGTATGAGTATTTCAAATTTTGGTGATAAAATGGGTATGGATGGAATAAATACAGCTATAGATCATGATGTTGATGAAACTATTTATGGTAACAATGACAAAATTGATGGTCACTTAGATGCCGCAAAATGGCCGATGCCTCTTTTATTCCGCTTTGGAATTAGTAAGGACTATATATTTTCGAATATTCACAGGCTTACTCTGTCTGGAGATGCTAACCACCCGAATAATAATGTTGAGTATATCAATGCTGGTCTTGAGTACTCATATAATGGCCTTGTATCATTAAGAGTTGGTCATTCTGACCTTTTTATGAAGGATGCTGAACAGGGGCTTTGCTATGGCGCTGGAGTTAATTATAAAATCCCTAGAGGACCACGAGTACGTTTTGATTATGTCATAAGATCGTTTGGTGTGTTTAAAACAATATCTGGCTTTTCTATTGATATGACATTCTAGAAATTCTAATTCTGAAATTGGTACATGACTAGATTTATATATACATTATTTCTGTTGTTTTATTTTTCATCTGAATTATTAGGCTGCCGAATCTGGGCGGTAATCTCAAAGAGTGGTTATAGTTTGAATTTGACTAATCAGCAAGAATTAAATTTTGTTAACTCTCAACTTGATGCATTATTTGATCAAAGTCAGTATAATCAAGATGGATGGGCAGTTATACGATATGGACTGAACCAAGACAATGTTAATGATTCTGTTTTTAGGTCCACACTTCCTGCGAATCAAGATTCTTTGAATTATTGGTTTGTTATGAATGGTATTTTTAATCAGCCAGAACAAAATATAGCAATCGCACATATCAGAACTGCAACTTCTGGAGCCAGTGCAATCCCTAATCCACACCCTTGGGTTTTTGAATCAGATAGAACTTATTCTTTTGTTCATAATGGTGGTGCATCCAAAGAGGTTTTATATGATCTCATTACAAATAATGGATTGGATGATTCTTGGCTTGAGCAACATCCACCACAGACCTTTGGAAATGGTGACTGGAGAGATGCTGGGTGGAATTCTGTCGTTGATTCAGAACTCATAATGTTGTTAATAATGAAACAAATTTATATTTCTGGTGATGTGTTGATAGGTTTAGAGCTAGCCGTTTCTCTAATGATTGAGGCAGGTATTAGTCCTTATATGCTTAATTGGATTTTTTCTGATTCAGAATTTTTGTACATATACGGTGGAAATAATGGCTTAAAATATAATGAGTCTGAGTCTTTCTTTTCTGTTATGAGTAGTCCACCTGCAAGTAGTAGCCCTGCAAATTGGGTGTCAATTGGAACTGGTGAGCTTGTTATTATTACAAAAGAAGAAATCATAAACCATCAAGAGTACAATGCTATTATTGCTCATGAAATGATTACTGATGAAGAATCTATTGAAGAATCAGAAGAAGTAGCATAAGATAAAAAACCGCAGGGAGGCATGGGTTTACAGATGCCTCTTTCTTTATACCATGAGGGTGATATGAAAATTTCTATTCCGGATCCTTACACAACCAGTCTAGCTGTCGCAATGTACTATCAAGTACCAGTCCAGCGAAATGACAAGGTTTTGGAGGCAGTTTTTGCAAAGAAGCTAAAGGAAAAGAACCCTCGTACCAAGATTCAACCATCAGAAAATATTGGCAGAAATATTGATACATACGCATAGTCTAAGCGTATTATT
>Ga0208277_1002206_pt1 | contig 11131 bp, 7 predicted proteins | sample ETNtaG_5_FD_185782 | JGI IMG/M metagenome (GOLD analysis project Ga0208277, IMG submission 185782) | Marine microbial and viral communities from oxygen minimum zone, Eastern Pacific Ocean - ETNP201406SV205 (SPAdes) (version 2) | ecosystem: Environmental > Aquatic > Marine > Oceanic ...
CTTATCTTTATTTCCTATTTCACCTCGGAAAATAATCTCAACTGCCCCTTTAGGACCCATCACAGCAATCTCTGCTTGAGGCCAAGCATAATTTACATCTCCTCTTAAATGTTTAGAACTCATTACGTCATAGGCTCCACCATAGGCCTTTCTTGTAATAATAGTAATTTTAGGAACTGTAGCCTCCGCAAATGCAAAAAGTAATTTAGCCCCATGTTTTATTATTCCATTATACTCCTGTGAAGTACCTGGAAGAAAACCAGGAACATCAACAAATGTTATTATAGGAATATTAAAACAATCACAAAATCTGACAAATCTAGCTGCTTTACGTGCTGAATTATTGTCAAGGCAACCAGCTAAAACCATTGGTTGGTTAGCAACAATTCCAACTGGAGAACCAGTCATACGAGCAAAACCAGTAATTATATTAGCTGCATAGTCGGGTTGAGTTTCAAAAAAATCTCTGTCATCAACAACTTTGGTTATCAACTCCTTCATATCATATGGTTTATTTGGATTATCTGGAATAAGAGAGTCTAATGAAAACTCCAACCTATCAGCTGGATCATCAGATGGTCTCGTAGGTGGGCTCTCTTTATTAGAGGAAGGTAGAAAACCCATAAATCTTCTTAGTTGAAATAATGCCTCTACATCGTTTTCAAAAGCTAAATCAGCAACCCCTGACTTTTGGCTATGAGTGGATGCCCCACCCAACTCTTCTGCCGTTACCTCTTCATGGGTGACGGTTTTAACGACATCTGGCCCTGTCACGAACATGTATGAACTGTCTTCAACCATAAAAATGAAGTCTGTCATGGCAGGCGAGTATACTGCACCACCTGCGCACGGACCCATTACAAGAGAAATTTGTGGGACGACACCAGAGGCAAGCACGTTTCTTTTGAAGACTTCCGCATAGCCTCCAAGGGAAACCACTCCTTCTTGAATTCGTGCGCCACCGGAATCATTTAAACCAATCACTGGGGCACCATTTCTAACGGCATGATCCATAATTTTACAGATCTTCTCAGCATGTGTTTCAGAAAGTGATCCGCCAAAAACAGTGAAGTCTTGACTGAAAACATAGACCAATTTTCCATTAATTTTTCCATACCCAGTGACTACGCCATCGCCAGGTATTTTTTGCTTATCCATGTCAAAGTCAACTGCCCTGTGTTCAACGAACATGTCTAACTCTTGAAATGATCCGTCATCCAGAAGAATTTCTAATCTTTCTCTTGCAGTTAGCTTTCCTTTGGCATGCTGTTTTTGAATCCGCTCTTCACCGCCACCCAATTTAGCAGCAGCTTTTCTTCTTTCCAGTTCTTTTATGTTTTCTTTCATAGTTTTTATAGAATCATTTCAATTACATCTAATGCTGCTTTTGTGATGTTTGTTCCCGGCCCAAAAACCGCGGCAACTCCACAATCTTTAAGTTCCTTTATGTCTTGCTCAGGAATGATTCCACCGCAGACGACCAGTATATTTTCTGAGCCCTGTTCTGCAAGAGAATTCATCAGTATTGGAATCAGTGTTTTGTGTCCCGCTGCTTGGGAGGATACACCAATGATATGAACATCGTTTTCGATCGCATCTCTCGCTGCTTCCTCAGGTGTTTGAAACAATGGACCGATATCAACATCAAAACCCATATCAGCAAAGGCTGTGGCAATCACTTTTGCTCCACGATCGTGACCATCCTGACCCAGTTTCACCACTAAAATTCTAGGCCTTCTTCCTTGAGCCTTTTCAAAGGCTTTTATTTTATCTTCAACATTCATAAAATCTTTATCGCCCTCATATTCTTTTCGATAAACACCACTTATAGACTGTGAGACTGCTTTGTGTCTTCCAAAGACATTCTCCATTGCTAGTGAGATCTCTCCAACCGTGGCTCTTTGCTTTGCTGCCTCAATTGCAAAAGCCATTAGATTGCCATCATCTTTAGCACATTTTTCAAGCTCAATTAAGGCATTTTGACACGCTTCCTCATTTCTTTCTTTTTTTATTGATTCAAGTTTTTTAATTTGTTGATCTCTGACGCCTTCATTGTCTATTGAGAGTATATCGACTTCTTTCTGATCTTTATTTTGATAAGCATTCACTCCGACAATCACATCTTCTTTCTTATCTACCCTGGCTTGTCTAATTGCAGCCGACTCTTCAATCCTTAATTTTGGAACCCCTGCTTGAATTGCTTTAGTCATTCCACCAAGATCCTCAACTTCTTGAATGAGTTTTCTGGTTTCATGAATCATTGATCCAGTTAGTGACTCAAGGTAGTAAGATCCAGCAAGTGGATCCACAACTTTTGTCAATCCCGACTCTTCTCTAAGAATTAATTGTGTGTTTCTTGCAATTTGTGCTGAAAAAGGAGTGGGAAGGGCAAGCGCTTCGTCAAAAGAATTTGTGTGCAATGATTGTGTGCCACCCAAAACAGCTGCCATGGCTTCTATGGTTGTTCTAACAATATTATTGTAGGGATCTTGACTGGTGAGGCTCACACCCGATGTTTGACAATGGGTTCTTAGCATTAAAGATTTAGGATTCTTTGGTGAAAACTCTTTTTGAATCATTTCGGACCATAGGAGTCTCGCTGCTCTTAATTTGGCAATTTCCATGAAGAAATTCATGCCAATTCCAAAAAAGAACGACAACCTAGGTGCAAAATCATCGATATCTAGACCTTTACCCATGGCAGATCTTACGTATTCAAGACCATCTGCCAGCGTGTAAGCAAGTTCCTGCGTACAAGTGGCGCCAGCCTCCAACATATGATATCCAGAAATTGAAACGGTATTAAATTGTGGAAGGTTATGAGAGCAATATTCAATAATATCAGCAACTATTCTCATTGAATGATTTGGAGGGTAGATATACGTGTTTCTAACCATGAATTCTTTGAGAATATCATTTTGGAGTGTTCCTTTGAGGCTTGATTGATCAACGCCTTGCTCTTCTGCAGCTGCTACGAACATTGCCATAATGGGTATCACTGCACCATTCATGGTCATTGAGACGGACATTTTCTCTAGAGGTATTTGATCAAATAACAATTTCATGTCTTCGACTGAATCAATTGCTACACCGGCTTTTCCGACATCGCCAGTCACTCTTGAGTGGTCAGAGTCATAACCTCGGTGGGTAGCTAAATCAAATGCAACAGAAAGCCCTGTTTGTCCTGCAGCTATGTTTTCACGATAAAACTTATTTGATTCTTCGGCAGTTGAGAAACCAGAATACTGCCTGACTGTCCAAGGTCTTTTCGTATACATTGTGGCTCTAGGGCCTCTTAGAAAAGGCTCTATGCCTGGCATTGTATTCAGATGCTCCAAATCCATTAGATCATCAGAGGAATAAACTGGTTTAACCTCTATGCCCTCAAGCGTTTGCCAATCAAGACTTTCAATTTCATCTGTTTTAAGTTCAGATTGGGCTCTTTTTTTCCATTTTTCTTCAAATTCAGACATTAACAGATATTTACTAATATAAAGTTAGGAAATCATTCTACAGGTCAGTTAGTTGATATTGAAAAGAAATTTAATGAAATTGATTGAGCATAAAGCACTTTCTTTGCATTACATTTACATCATTCTATAATGATTCTAATTTCTAATAATAAAAGGCTTTTGATATGAAATTAGGTATTGGTCTTGGTTACTCGCCAAGAAAATTGAAGATCCCAATGGAGGATATACTCTTTGCTGAAAAGATGGGCTTTGATTCAGTCTGGGCAGCAGAGTCTTATGGGTCGGATTCTGTATCTGTTGCATCTTACGTTCTTGCTCAAACTTCTAAAATTAGAGTTGGAACAGCAATCATGCAAATGCAGGCAAGAACACCAGCGATGACAGCGATGACTGCTATGTCTTTAAATGCACTCTCAGATAATCGATTTTTGTTGGGTTTAGGTCCGTCTGGACCTCAAGTTGTTGAAGGATGGTATGGGCAGGCATATGGTCGTCCACTGACAAGAACTAAAGAATATATCTCTATCGTACGAAAGATCATTGAAAGAGAAGAACCGCTTCAGCATGAAGGTCACCACTATCAAATCCCATACAAAGGAGAGGGGTCAACAGGTTTAGGAAAGCCATTGAAAAGCATTCTTCATAGCACAGCCGATCTAAAAATCTATACCGCATCAATCACTCCAGCAGGTCTGAGATGCGCTGGAGAGGTTTCAGATGGTGTATTTCCTATTTGGATGAATCCAGAGAAATTCGACATCATTGGCGAGCATGTGGAAGAGGGATTTGCACAATCATCAGAAGAAAAGACTTATGATAATTTTGATGTCGCACCATTTGTACCTGTTGCTATGGGGGATAATATTGATTTTTGTTATATGGCTATGAAGCCAATGTTTGCTTTATACATTGGAGGAATGGGAGCCAAATCTAAGAATTTTTACAATGACTATGCGAAACGACTTGGATATGAGGAAGCTGCAGAAAAAATTCAAGATTTATATCTTGAAGGAAAAAAAGATGAGGCTGCCATGGCTGTTCCCAATGAGTTGGTAGATGAATGCACGTTGATTGGTCCAAAAGAACGGATTATTGAGCAACTTTCTCATTGGAAAGAGCTTGATAAAACCGGAAAAATTGGAACATTGGTACTTGGAAATGTAGGTCAGAAGGCAATAGAAGTGATAGCAAATGAGGTACTATAGTTTTCAATGAACTATTCGACTTATTTTAGATTATTAATCATTGCCCCAATCATTCTTGTAGTCATTGGATTTATTACAGATCTATCTTTCCCATTCCCTGAATCAATAAATGGATATTATGGGCAATTGGCATTGGATGGATTCAGCAATTGGTTTTATATCCAGCTCATTTGCATATTATTGGCATTCTTGGCTGACATTCTGATGTTGTTTTTTGTTAAGAATTCAAGAGAGTTTTGGATTCTTGCAACCAGCAGTGTGCTAGTCACTGGAATGATGATGCCAGAAATCAATATTACTTCTTCATTGAATCAAGAAATATTGCAGCTTGCGGCCATTATCTCAGGTATTAAGATTGCCTCAGCCTATTTATCCCCTCAAATCAGAGATTTATTTTGATTCAATTCTTTTAACTGAAAAAAAATTTAGAGAAAAGAAAGTAAGAAGAGCCAAGTTAGATCTCAAGAAAGATAATCTTGTCTGAGAATATATCGGCTTCATTTTTATCATGAGTAACCATTAATACAGTCATCTTCTTATCTTGTATGATCTTCTTTGTTTCCATATAGAGCTCTTCTTTTAGATCATCATCAAGTGCACTGAATGGCTCATCAAGCAATAGAATATTTGGTTTAGGCGCTAATGATCTGGCCAACGCAACTCTTTGTTGTTCTCCTCCAGAGAGCTCATTGGGGAATTTCTTTTCGTGTTGATCTACTTTGAAGAGTTTAAGTAAGTCTTTTCCAATGTTATCCCTATCTTTTTGGCCTCTTATTCCAAATGTTACATTTCTCAATACATTCAAATGCGGAAAGAGCGACTTGTCTTGAACAACAAGACCGAGGTTTCTCTTTTCAGGTGGTGAGTGATAATTGTCATCGGAAACAATATTGTTATTGATCTTAACCTTGCCGCTTGTTTGTTTCTCTAGGCCAGAAATTATTCTTAATAAGGTGCTTTTCCCTGAACCTGATGGGCCAAGGATTGAAATAAACTCTCCAGCCATAATCTTTAATGAAACATTTGAAAGAATAGCCTTTTCCTCATTATATGAATGAGATATATTTTCAAGCTCAAGCATTGGCATCATTACATTGTTCCTTTATCGCGAGATGATCTTATCATTCTTGTGATTATTATTATGGGTATTAGGCCCACTAAAATAATTGCAATTGATGGTGCAGCAGCATCTCTCATTCTCTCTTCAGCAGCATATATGTATGTAGATACGGCAAGAGTATCAAAATTAAATGGTCTTAATATAAGCGTTGCAGGAAGCTCTTTAACCACTTCTGAAATGACGAGCAGGATGCTTGTGAAGAAACTTGTCTTCAGTAGCGGGAAATGAATGCTTCCCAATAAATTCCATCCAGATGATTTCAGCACCCTTGCAGAATTGTCTATTCCAATACTGATTTTCTCCATTCCTGAGCTGATTGTATTATTCGAAAGGGCATAAGACTTGATGATATAGGCCAAGATCAAGCCAAACAGACTCCCTGTGAGAGCTAAGCTTGATTTATTAAGAAGGCTAGAATCTATAAATGTAGTGGTTTGAACGATTCCTACAGCCAAGATTAGTCCGGGTAATGCATATCCAATTGACAGGAAGGAGCTGAGCAGTCTTAAGATCTTATTCTTATTTATTCGAACAGAAAAATTAATCAGTAGGGCAGTCATTGAGCACAAAACAGCTGCAACGACGGCTAAAGTTATTGTATTGAGCGCAGCATCCAAAAATCTATCATCAAAAAAAGATGGATTATAATAGATTGCCCATATCATCAGTTCAGATGTTGGCAATATGAAGCCAACCAATAATGGTATTGAGCAAAATACAAATGCAAGAGCGGAATATCTCGAATTAAGCCTTTCAATCTGAATCGGTGAGTGCGTGGATGAATCCGATACAAAGCCAGCATTTCTTCTGGATTTATTCTCTATAAAGAGAAAGATTGCTACAAGTATCAGAAGAAAAGAAGATAATTGCATCGCTGTTAAGAGATCACCCATTCCATACCATGTTCTGAAGATGCCAGTTGTAAATGTTGGGATTGCGAAATGCTCGACAGCACCAAAATCCGATAGTGTTTCCATTATCACTAGCATTAATCCACCTATGATTGCTGGCCTAATCATGGGCATTGCAAGTTTGAAGGAAATCTCAAACCTGTTTAAACCCAGAATCCTTCCGGATTCTAATGTTGATCTCGATTGATTAAGAAAAGCTGACCTGGCAACAAGATAGATATATGGATATAAGGTGAATGAGAAAACCAGGATTGCCCCCCAAAGATTTCTAATATTAGGAAAGAATATATAGCTTTGTTCCAGTTCAAAGATATTTCTTACAAGGTTATTTAAAGTCCCGTAAGAGTCAAATAGACCAGTAAATGTATATGCAAGAATATATGGGGGTATAGATAATGGAAGTATAAGTGCCCATTCAAAGAATCTTTTGCCAAAGAAATTAAAATTTGAAACAAGCCAAGCAGTTCCGGTACCTATTATAAGTGTCAAAACAGAAACACCGAAGACAAGAACCGCAGAGTTTTTTAAATAATCAAAAAGAACAAAATTATATAAATGATTCCAGTTGTCGGAATACTCTCCAAATAAGCTGGACAGCACAGCTACCAATGGCATTAAAAAAAAGACGAAAACAATCGCTGGAAAAAGTATCCAGAAATTAATATTAGTTATTCTATTCACAATCTATATCAAAAAAATATCAATACATTGAATTTAGTAGATAACTATTATGGCAGATATGGAAGTCTATTTTTCTTTGACTACTTCCAGCCGACCCTGTCCATGAGCTTGATGGCCTCAGAATTGAATTTTCCAAAGTCTGAAGCCGACGTTTTGTCTTCTACAAATGAGGTTCCAAACTGAGCTATGACGGGACTAGGAGGAATTGTGTCGATTACTGGATACTCATAAGTATTGTTAACTATGTGTGATTGTGCTCTTGAAGAAAGTAAAAACTCTAAAAAGGCTTCAGCATTCATTGGGTTTTTAGAGTTTCTGAGAACTCCAGCACCACTGATGTTTACATGTGTGCCTCTGTTATTTTGATTGGGAAAGAGCATTTTAACCTTATTTGCAGCTTTCATTTGATCAGGGCCAGCTGATCCCGAGAGCATGATCCCAAAGTAATAGCTATTCGCAATCGCAATATCTGCCTCACCATTTGCAACTGCGATTATTTGAGACCGATCATTGCCTTGAGGCTTTCTAGCAAAGTTGGAAACAAAACCCTTGGCCCATGTTTCTGTTGCTGCTATTCCATTATTAGAAATCATGGATGCAACCAGTGATTGGTTATAAATATTGTTGGAGCTTCTGACTACGATTCTATTTTTCCAAGTTTCCTGAGATAGATCTTCATAGGAGAGTTTCTCTATGTCTTTTGAGGCAACATTTTCCGGATTGTAGAATATGACCCTTGCTCTTTTTGCAATCCCTATCCACTCATTATTGGGCCCACGAAAATTAACAGGCACGCTTTGCATTATCTTTTCTGATGAGATGCTCTTAAATAATCCTTCTTTTTGGACTTTCCAAAGATTGCCAGCATCCGATGTAAGAAATATATCAGCAGATGAATTACTTCCTTCAGATTTTAATCTTTCAATCAGTGCTTCACCCTTTCCTGAGATAATGTTTACTTTTATTCCAGTGGCATTCGAGAAATCTTTGTACAAAAGATCATCAGAGTCATAATGCCTGGATGTATAGATATTAACTTCGTTTGATGAAAGATCTTGAAACAAGAAGAGTAGGGTTAATGCCAAACAACTTTTAAGTAAATTATTCATCGAGTGTTCTGTTTAATTTTTTTTACAAAAAAAGCAAGCCAGGTAAAGGTTAAGGTATGAGTGTTACTCCGGCTTGCTCTTCAAATTTAAATGATAATCATTTTCATTTAAATTAATTCTAATCCGATCTATGTTTTTTTCAATTATTTTCCAGTAATATTTTTGAGATAACAGTGGAGCTCTGGTAGTTAGAGGGAATGATTTTTAGGTCATTGAGCTCCACTGCTAAATTGGCAACCAGATCTAAGCAGGTGGGGGTGTATTGTGTTAAACATGCTTTCATCTTTCGCCGCCTATAGTTTTGATATTAAGAAAATATATATTAAAAGTTATAGTTTATATCTTAGCCCGATCATGAAGGATCTAGGCCTTTGTGTTCTGATACCATTTTTTGGAGCTCTTGCCACAATATCTTCAGAATCAAACATGTTTTCTACAATAAAATACAAATCGGTTTTATCATTCATTTCATATTGAGCAGAAAGATCAAACGATGTTTGAGAATCAATGTTTGTATTTGCTGAACATGCAGCTACAGAGCAAGTTGACCCATAATATAGGACTCTAGCATCTGCACTCCATCCATTTTGGAAATCTGAACCGAGCATGAGTGCCAACTGAGAGGTAGGCACATTAGGAATATCCATTCCTTTTGTAACGCTTCCCCAGAAGTCACTATCAAATGTAGTGTCAAACTCTGCATTCGTTAACGTATAAGCCATCTGGGCACTCATCATATTTCCACCAGCAGATTCCCAGCTTGAATTATATGAGAGTTCAAATCCTGAAATGGTAGCGTTTCCAGCGTTAAAGGTATCTCCAATTGTGCATCCTTCAACGACACCCGAAGATGCAGCCCTACATTCACCGAACATATTTGCATAATCAGTATTGTAGTAAATGGCATTGATTGAAGAGTCATCGTTGGCATAGCGAACGCCTAATTCCATATTATCAGCAGATTCTGGATCAGCACCACCAGAAGTTGGCGTAAATCCTTCGTGGAATCCACCCAATATTGAGTAGCCATTACCCATGTCATAAGTAAAACCGATCCCAAATAGTGTCTCATCGTCATCCGAGAGAGTCTTTGGGTAACCTGAATCAGTTTTTACAGCAGTTCTTGCTGTATCCACATAACGCTCTTGAACAATTTCCCAATCCTCAGAGCGGACACCAATAGTGACCACTAAATCACCCATGTCAATCTCATCATTGATGAAAAAAGCACTCGCTTCGGCAGTCGTGACTCTGTTATTGCTTGAGTATCCAGGCAAAGGTCCTGCAACTAAAGCTGATAGTGTTCCATTGACCCAATCGGTGTATTCATACCATTGCATTCTGTCTTCATCGTCTTCGGTATCTCTATAACCAACCGTTAAGTTGTGATTACCTAGATCAAAATTACCTTTTAAAACCAATCCTTCAGAAGAATATTTTCTATTATTATGCTTCAGCTTGATTTGTTCAGCGGTTGTATTTGTTCCTCTGAGAATCGAGATTGCAAGAGCGTCCCCTGAATTAGCCATATCAATAACGTTATTGATGCCTTTTGATGCTCCACCATAATAAACTTTATCTGTTTTGAACCAATCTCTCATAAAGTCATTTTCATAGTAAGTGGCTTCAAACTCTGCATTTCCAGTTCGAAGACTATAGGTAAGCACCACTTGATCGTGTGCGTTATTCATTTGATCATAGTCAGTGAAACCGTATCTCAGTCTTGGGTTAGATCGAAAGTCTGCTTCTGCCAAACCAACATAAGTTTGATCTGATTCTTCTTCCGAATCTTGATATTTAAAATCAAATTGATGGTAGACGTCTTCGTTTGGATCGCTGTTGAACCTTAATTTAACAAGGATATCGTCCTTATCAAAACCAGTATCTCCGCCTCTATGTTCGATTTCATCAAATCCATCTGTCTCATGCTTAAGCCCTTCAACTAACCATCCAAAATTATCAGTTGAATTTCCGTAATGAAAGTGTGCTTTCATGTTTCCATCAGAACCGGTTTCAAGATTGACCGTGCCTGATTGTTCATCAGGAATTGGGGTACTGATCATATTGATCGCGCCACCAACAGTATAAGGGCCAGTTGTAATTGCAGCAGGTCCTTTAACCACTTCTACAGAATTGATTCTAGAGAATGTTGGGAAGTAATAAGCCGATGATGCAGCATAAGGCGCTGGTGCTATCAAAATACCATCTTCCATTAAGGTGACTTTTCCTGAACGATCAGGATATGTGCCCCTGATGCTGATGTTTGGCCTAAGGCCATAGCCTTCTTCAGGTCTGATATTAATGCCTGGAACCATCGCAAGTGCTTTATGCACATCTATGGTCTCAAACTTTTCAAGATCTTCCGAAGAAACAGTATCAGCCGAACCTGGCAGTTCTTTATCGCCGATAATAGTAATATTATCGATGACCGTATCCCCATGACCATCCGCATTCACATTGAATGACAGAAGAATGACCAAAGAACAAAGTCCCAGCAAGTATGAATTTATTTTCATTTTGTTTTCATCCTATATAAATATAATGTTGCATATTAAATGATAACGATTATCATTAATAAACGATGATGATAATCATTATCATGAACAAAGCAAGCTTTTTTTATAAAAATATT
>Ga0208277_1002208_pt1 | contig 11131 bp, 10 predicted proteins | sample ETNtaG_5_FD_185782 | JGI IMG/M metagenome (GOLD analysis project Ga0208277, IMG submission 185782) | Marine microbial and viral communities from oxygen minimum zone, Eastern Pacific Ocean - ETNP201406SV205 (SPAdes) (version 2) | ecosystem: Environmental > Aquatic > Marine > Oceanic ...
TGTATCAATCGTTTAAGATTTACCCGGTATTGATTTTTGATGACCTTTTTTCAGAGTTGGACCCATCAATGAAAAGTCACATCATGGATTTTTTCAGTCAACTTAAAAATCAGGTTTTCATCACATCGACAGTTCCTCCGGAATACGTTAAACCCGGCAATACTCTGCAGATTTCTCAAGGAACAACGGTCTAAACCGATCACTTTAGACTGTTTTGCTCATCCCCTCAGGAACCCACCTGGGGCTTTAGCAGCAGGAAGTTGCGTCTTAAGCAGGAGCTTAAATGGAAAATTCCCCAGAACAGTTAAACGGCGGCTACGACGAATCTAATATTACGGTGCTGGAAGGACTCGAAGCAGTAAGGCTTCGTCCAGGCATGTACATTGGAGGTGTCGACAGTGCCGCGTTGCATCATCTTGTTTTTGAAATTGTTGATAACAGTGTCGACGAAGCCCTTGCCGGCTATTGCAATGAAGTCCGAGTCAGCATTGGTAAGGACAACAGCATCACTGTGGAAGACAATGGACGTGGTATTCCTGTTGGAACCCATGAAGATGAAGGGGTTTCCGCCCTCGAGTTGATCATGACCCGACTCCATGCGGGAGGTAAATTCGATTCCTCAAATTACAAAGTCTCCGGAGGGTTGAACGGTGTCGGTGCTTCTGTCGTGAATGCCCTCTCATCCCGATGTATTGTCGAGGTTGAAAGAGATGGTTTCAAATGGCAGCAAAACTATCAGGAAGGAAAACCGGATGGTGATTTAAAACAGCTAAATCCAAGCCAAAATAATGGTACACGGACCATTTTCTGGGCCGACACCACCATCTTCGACGAAATTGATTTCCACTTTGAAATTCTCTCCCAACGACTAAGAGAACTGGCATTCCTGAATCATGGACTGAAAATCATTCTCCATGATGATCGCACCGATAAAACACAGGAATTCCACTATGAGGGGGGATTGGCAACCTTCATTGAACATCTGAACCAGAATAAAACAGTTCTCCATGAACATCCTGTCAGTTTTCAGGGAGAATCTGAGGGGATCGAAATGGAAGTTGCCTTCCAGTACAACGATACCTACAACGAGCGAATCTACTCTTTTGTGAATAATATCAATACCGCGGAGGGTGGAAGTCACCTGACGGGATTCAAAGGCGCCCTGACCCGAACTTTGAATAATTATATGGTCACCAATAAAATCTCGAACGATAACGATGAAAACCTCACCGGCGAAGATGTTCGGGAAGGTATGGCTGCGGTAATCAGTGTCAGGGTCATTGATCCCCAATTCGAATCGCAGAAAAAAATCAAACTGACCAACGTTGAGGTGAAAGGCAAAGTGGAAAGCCTGGTGAATGAACACCTCAACAATTTTCTGGAAGAAAACCCTGCGGTTGCCAAAAAGATTGTTGCTAAATCACTTGATGCCCAGAGAGCACGCATTGCGGCGAGGAAAGCAAGGGAATTAACCCGACGAAAAAACGTTCTGGAGGTAAGCTCTCTTCCTGGAAAACTGGCGGATTGTCAGGAATCCGATCCCGCATTGAGTGAAATATTCCTGGTGGAGGGTGACTCTGCGGGAGGCTCTGCCAAACAGGGGCGTGACCGAAAAAATCAGGCGATTCTTCCGCTAAAGGGAAAGATCCTGAATGTGGAAAAAGCTCGGTTTGACAAAATGCTTTCCAATGATGAAATCAGAACCCTGATCACTGCACTGGGAACAGGAATCGGCAGGGAAGATTTTGACATCACCAAAACTCGATATCACAAGATCATTGTTATGACTGATGCCGATGTTGACGGAAGTCATATTCTGACGTTGATCCTTACCTTCTTTTATCGGCAGATGCCTGAAATCATCGAAAACGGATATCTCTACATTGCACAGCCTCCGCTATATAAAATCAAGAAAGGGCGAGAGGAGCATTATCTCCGGGACGATAAGGAAATGTCTGAAACCTTGATCCGGATGGGAAGCAAGAAGCTTAAACTCAACGGTACGATCCGGGAACTGGTAGAGGACGAACTTTTCGGAACCGTGATGGATATCAAAAAATATCGCGATCTATTTGATCGGATGAGTTCCAATCTACAGCTTTACCGTCTCATTCAATTGATGGTTCAGCATGAGGTTGAATTGGAACATGCCGGTGCCGAACACATCCTTGAAAAACTCCAGCCCTTGGTTCAGCAAATTCCTGAATTTTTCATCGAAAGAGATACCGAAACAGGGAAAATAAAGATCCTTCTCAAGGATGAGGAATTGGAATTCTCCTGGAATCAGCTCGAAAATCTTAGACTGAACGACTACATGATGCTTTTGCAGGTTCATCGAAACCTGATCCAGATATTAGGAGATCAGGGAAGTTGGCATCTTGAAGAACCCGACAAGGACATCAGTCATACCTGCAAATCATGGTACGAAGTTCAGGAATATGTTACCAATTACGGGAAGAATGGGATCTATCTGCAGCGTTACAAAGGACTCGGTGAAATGAACCCGGATCAACTTTGGGAAACCACATTGGATCCTGAAACGCGAACCCTGAAACAGGTGACCATCGAAGACTTGGTGGAATCAGACGGAATGTTTACCGTGCTGATGGGAGACCATGTGGAGCCGCGCCGGAACTTCATCGAAGAAAACGCACTTCGGGTAAAAAACCTCGACATCTGAGTAAAATTCATGGCCCACGCTGCCGTGGCCCTGGTTGGGCGACCGAACGTGGGCAAATCCACGCTTTTCAATCGATTGGTCGGAAAACGTTCCGCCATTGTTGAGTCCTTTCCAGGAGTGACGAGGGACCGTCACGTTGGTCACAGCCATTACAAGGGCTATTCCTTCATCGTCATAGATACCGGGGGTTTCGAACCCGATGCCGAAACATCGTTGCTTCAGCAGATGCGACTGCAGTCCCAAATGGCAGTCGAGGAAGCAGATCTTGCAGTTTTAGTGGTCGATGCCCGTGAAGGCTGGATTCCGGCGGATGTTGAAATCTTCCAGTCCCTCTCCCGTTCCGGTAAACCAATCCTGGTAGCTGCAAACAAAGCCGACGTTCCGCAAATCGACGATCAGAGTGTCGATTTCTACCACCTTGGTACCGAACAGGTGTTTCCCATTTCTGCAGAACACGGACGGGGAATCGGGGAACTGCTTGATGCCGCAAGCCAGCTTATAAATCTAAATGAGGAAAAACCCAATCAAGCAGATGAGGAACTTATCAAGGTTGCGGTAGTCGGCAAGCCGAATGCGGGAAAATCATCACTCGTGAATGCCCTGCTCGGAGAAAAGCGGATGATCGTTGATTCGGTTCCGGGAACGACCCGGGATCCTGTCGACAGTCTCTGCAGATTCCAGAATCAGCAGTTTCTGTTGGTCGATACTGCGGGCATTCGCCGTAAAGGAAGGGTCAGTCAGAAAGTCGAGACCTATAGTGTTGTTGCTGCGCTTAAAGCTATCGAGCGCGCAGATGTAGCCCTCTTGGTGTTAGATTCAAGCGAAATGGTGACTGAGCAGGTGATGCGGATTGCGGGTTATGTAATGGACCGTGCACGTGCCCTGGTTGTGGTACTAAACAAATGGGATCTGGTGGATCCTCGCCAACTCAGTCAAAAAAAAGCAGAACGTCTTGTATTTGAAAAATTGAATTTCATCGACTTTGCTCCCCTTGTCACCGTAAGTGCTCTCAAGGGGGATCGAATGGATCGGATTTTTCGTTTGATCCAAAAAGTTCATGCCCAATATCATCGGCGCATCAAGACTTCCGATTTAAACTCGGTGATGCAACTCATTTCCCAACGCCATCCCCCTCCTGCCAAATCAGGTCGTCCCACCAAAATCTATTATTCCAATCAGGTCAGTGTGGCGCCACCTTCCTTTGTATTCATGACCAATCATCCTGAAAAAACCAATTTTTCCTATGAACGCTATGTGACGAATCAATTACGGCATTATTTTGGTTTTGAAGGAACCCCTCTGCAACTGATCTGGCGGAAAAAATCATCCAGTAGGGAAGAGCGTTCAAAACGTTGATCAGCCATTCAAGTGATTTGAAATTTGAATCAAAATCATTGATGGACCTTCCAGAAAATTGGGAGCAGAATGATTATGCTTCGTGGTTTAATCAATGGCTTATTATTTCTGGCATGGACTGGACTTTCAGGGGTCCAGAATATCAGGTGCGTTCAAGGTTCCAAATCGCATTGATGCCATCAAAAAACTAAGGAACAAGGGAATTTTTCGTTCCCGACTGCATGAAATTTCTCCCTATCATCTCAAATCTCGGGTTCCGCTGACACAACTGGTTTCCATCCTGATTCAGTTGGAACGTCTTCAAAAAAGCGGTTTCCCCCTGAATCGCTCACTACAACTCATTGTCTCTGAAACCAGTGATCCTCCCCTGGCTTATGCAGTTTGTAAAATCCACCAGGATTTGCAATAGGGTCACTCCTTCAGCCAGGCCTGGCTTTCGCAAACTGCATTGCCGGAAATGGTAGGAAGAATGCTGGGTGTGTTCGAAAGTTCCGGAAAACTCAAGGAAGGTTTGGGGCACCTTTTGAAGTTTTACGAAAGTGAACTTCAGTTGAGAAATGAGCAGATCAAGTTGATCCATTATCCGATCATCTTAGGGTTATTTTTTCTGGTGCTGGGCTCAGGTTTGCTGCTTTTTGTGATTCCTTGCTGGAACAACCCCTGATCTGGCTTTCAGCAAAGTTGTTAACAGGAACCGGTTTGATTTTTCTTTTCAGGAATCTTGGCTGGAAAAAAATCCAGATCCTGGATTCCGGGTTTTGGTCAACTCGATTTCCTGTCCAGGATGTTGCTTTATTCCCGGTCGATGGAACTGCAGTTGAAATCAGGTGTTTTGTTGAATGATGCCCTGGTTCAGGCAGAACATTTGTTTTCCGGAAGTCAGCAAAAAAAACTGAAAAAGGTCAGGAAAGACATAACTTCCGGTGTTTCGGTTTCGGAAGCTTTCAACCGCCATTCAGGATTTCCTGAACCGGTTCTCAAGCAATTGAGTATGGTTCAAAGTGTTGATGATTTAGGAACTGGATTCGAGAAAAACGTTCAATACTATGAAGAATCCATTACCCGAAATACGGCAAAACTGAACGCGATGATTGAGCCCTTAATGATGGTGTTCCTGGCCGGGATGGTACTGGTATTTTTACTCGCCCTTTACCTGCCCCTTTTTCAATTGGGTGAATGGATTTGAATTGAATTTCAGGCAGCTTTGCGACTCACCTTAAAGAATAAGAGAATATGACAAGGCAGTTATATTAAGCCTTTAGGTTTGACCAAGTGTATTTCAAAGTTGAGTGTAGAATCACCGAGTTTTGTGATTGAAGGAAATCTTAGATTCAATAACCTGAACAGTCATCATCCAATAAATCTGAATTGTCATAAGAAATGAGCGAAAAAGAGTTCATCATTAGAAAGCCTGATGACTGGCATCTCCATCTTCGGGACGGGGAAATGCTTGCTTCTGTTATCCAGCATTCAGCAGCTAATTTTGAGCGCGCCATCATCATGCCAAATCTGGTGCCACCGGTTGTCACAACGGATGATGCAATCGCCTACAAAGAGCGAATAAATCAGGTCATTCCCCATGGGATGTCCTTTCAACCGTTGATGACACTTTATCTGACGGAAGCAACCAAGACTTCAGACATCAAGCGGGGTGTTGATCTTGGAGTGGTTACAGCGCTCAAACTCTATCCCGCAGGTGCAACTACCAACTCAGAGAACGGTGTCAAAGAATTTGGGAACGTTTATTCAATCCTGGAATTCATGGCTGAGGTTGATATTCCGTTGCTTATCCATGGAGAGGTCACGGATCCGGAAATTGATATCTTTGACCGAGAAGCAGTTTTCATCGAAAGGGTTCTTGACCCCCTCAGAAAACGCATTCCTGAACTGCGGATCGTCATTGAGCACATCACCACCAAAGATGCCGTGGATTATGTCATCCAAGGTGGTCCGAATATCGCTGCAACCGTCACAACCCACCATCTGATCATTAATCGCAACGCTTACCTTGCCGGAGGTATAAGGCCACATTATTACTGCCTGCCAGTGGCAAAACGTGAAACCCATCGAATGGCTCTTCGTTCAGCAGTTTGTTCAGGAAACGAGAAGTTCTTCCTCGGTACTGATTCGGCACCGCACCTCGACGGAGCGAAGGAAAATGCATGCGGTTGCGCGGGCATATACACATCGGTTAACACCTTAAGCTGTCTTGCGCATGTATTTGAGGATGAGGATGCATTGGATAAGTTAGAAGGCTTTGTGTCAGTTCACGGACCATCTTTCTATAAGTTACCGGTCAACAGTGGCCTGCTGAAATTCAGGAAACTCAGCGAGCCTCTTTCTTATCCTGAAAAGATTCGTATCAGAAATGATCAAGTCACCGTGTTTGATCCAGGTTTTCCCTTGTTCTGGTCTTATGAAACAGTAAACAAAGAGGAAGTTTGAAACAGGATCTTTGTCTTTTTCCTGATCTATCTATTAATTGATTGTTTGATTTCAGCAGAAAGGGATTCCTCCGTTCCGTCAAAATGCTGGGCCAATTCCATCCACGGTGGGGCTTGGGGATGATGAATGGGATAATCAGGCTGATGTTGTAATCCTACCTCCAGAAGCCGCAGGATCAATTTGGCGGTCAACCCCCATATATCGTAATGCTGAAATTTGAAATGGTGGGAAATCACAGGATATTTCCTATGATTCAATACCTCCGACCAGTGATGTTTGGAATCCAAAAAAAACTCCAATGGAACTTCGAAAACGGATTCTGTTTCAACGGAATCAACTTTGGCTTCAAAATCTGAAGGGATCAGACCGACATAGGGGGTAACCAGATAGAAGTGAAGGGAAATGATTTGGTCCAGGCAACCGAGGATTCTCACACTTTTCGATTCGAGACCAATTTCTTCTCTGGCTTCTCTGAGAGCAGTATCCAAAGAGGACTGATCTTGTTCATCTTGTTTGCCACCGGGAAAGGAAACCTGACCGGAATGGGAACGTAGCTTTTCTGAACGTTTCGTCAGTAAAAGCAGTGTTTGGCCTTCTCGTTCAAGCAAGGGGATCAGAACTGAAGCACGGCGTTCTGGAAGTTCATTGATAGCAGGTTTGAAAGAACGTAAATTTGCTTCAATTCTTGAAAGCATGACTCGTAAATCAGGATTAATCAGATATTTTCGGTCCTGATTTCCAGTAATTTTTAACGGACTTAAGCACTGTTTGTCCTGCTTGATGACATGTTCGTGCGTAAGGAGTTGTGAATTTCAGGTTTTTCTGTTGGGCATTGCCCATCACGTCACGCTCAAGCGAACTGTCTAGCACATAACATTGAGAACGGATCTTTTCCAAATCTTCATGATACTGAAGGGCAAGATCCAACATTTCCACACAGGAAAAAGCGGGTAACTGGAAATGTCCGTTGGCTTCCAAAATTGAACTGATGGCGTTGATCGAGGCTTGAACGCTCATCAGGCAACTTATCTCGGGCTTCGTTTTCACATTGGCTTTGGCCTGGGCAAGGTCTTCCTGGCTCTGTTCCCAGGAGACTTTACCCCGTTTCAAGCTTCGCTCAGAAATCTGAATTTTCTGCAATGGTCTCCATTAAGCTGAATTTAAATTACTGTAGATTTTGAGATACGATTCGATTTCTTCCACAGATGATTCAGGCACTTGGTCTGTGTCTTTAAAACCCTCCTCTTTGAGCAAACTTAATACATCATAAATGGTGATGATTGCATGGACAGGAATCCCGGTTTTTTCTGAAAATGCCTGACTGGCCTGTATTCCTTCATCCTTTTTTTCCAAACGGTCAAAGGCGACAAAAACTGCGCTGATACTGAGCCCAAACCAATTTTTCAGGTTTTCAATGGCTTCGATCTTGGTTTGACCGTTAGTGATTACGTCATCCACGAGTGCGATGACTTCTGTTTCAAGAGGGATTTTTCCAACCAGCAGACCATGGTCTCCATGAGCCTTTTTCTCTTTGCGGTCAAAAAAATATCCGATATCCTTTTTGCTAAGATGGGTTAAAGCGATCGCACTGCTGAGACATAGCGGGATGCCTTTGTAAGCCGGGCCGAAAACACTCGTACACTGAGGCAGATGTCGAAGGATCGCTTCGGCATAAAAATACCCCAGTTTTTCCACGGTATTCCCCGAATTGAAAGCGGAAGTATTGAAGAAATACGGTGATATTCTTCCGCTTTTGAGTTCGAATCGACCAAATTGCAAGGCCTGTTCGTCAATCAAAAATTCTGCAAATTCCTTTTGATACTTCTTCATATCTGTACTGGAATGGATGAACCAAGTATTATAGCAACAGCAGAATTCGAATAACAGATTTCTGGAATTTCCCATAATCATACATGAATGAATCACGTCAGGAAAAACTGAATCAGGTTCTGGGTAAATTGCTCGATTCGTATCGAGAATATTCTGAGATCGAGCTGATTGGTTCCGTTGGCCTGCCTGCCAAGGACAGCATCATCAAACTGGTTGATGACATTCTGGTGGTGCTTTACCCGGGCCTGATCCGTCAGGAATCCTTTGACCACCTGAACCTTCCGTATCTTGCTGGACAAAAACTCGTCTCCATCCTCGAGCGTCTCGAACTGTACACGGAACAGGTACTCTGCTGGAAATTTTCACAGGAAGGTGAGAACTGCCGTGAAAACCAGGAGTTTGGTGAAGAGGTTGAGCAGATCAGCTTTTCGTTCTTGGAATACCTACCGTCATTGCGTGAAGTCCTTGCCCAGGATGTGGAGGCCATTCTAAAAGGAGATCCCGCAGCAGTCAGCAGGCGGGAAATCGTCCTTGCTTACCCGGGACTGATTGCAGTGAGTGTTTACCGGATTGCAAATTTTCTTCACAAACAGAAAGTCCCGTTGATTCCGAGGATTATGACCGAATACATCCATTCCAGAACTGGAATCGATATTCACCCTGGCGCGGAAATCGGTAATGGACTGATGATTGATCATGGAACCGGGGTGGTGATTGGAGAGACAGCAGTGATTGGCAATGATACCCGAATTTACCAGGGGGTCACTTTAGGAGCCTTGAGTCCGGCCAGATCGATGGCAGACCCTGAATTGAAACGCCATCCGACAATCGAAGACAACGTGATCATCTACTCCGGAGCCACCATCCTCGGGAACGTCACCATCGGAACCGGTTCCATCATCGGTGGTAATGTATGGCTGGTTCATGATGTGCCTCCCGGAAGCCGTGTTTATTTGGAGGATGCTCCCGAAAAACAGGAAATCCGTTCAGGGGTTGGTGCACGTAACTGAAAGCGTTGTTTACTGCTTGATATGAAAACCTATTTTGAAATTTTTTCGACAATTCACCTTTAGACATGTCTTGGTATTAGGATGTGATCCAGGATTGAAATTGAGACAAAATTGGGTTGACTTGAATTGGGTATTGGCTAGAGTTTCGCATATTTCCAACTTTGGTTATTGAATCCAATTCATTATAGTTTCAAAAAGTTTCGAGTCGAAATAATCCTGAAATGAGTGATACAGATACTCACGACCAGGTCGTTACCAAGACCCGGAAAAAACTTAAACCTCCAACTGGATACAAGGTTTTACTGCACAACGACAATTACACCACCATGGAGTTTGTCGTTTACGTATTAGAATCAATTTTTAATAAAAGCCCTTCGGACGCCATGCGCATCATGCTTCATGTTCACAAAAACGGTATTGGAGTCTGTGGAGTTTTTACCCATGAAGTAGCAGAAACCAAGGTTGCCGCAGTCCATGATTTGGCAAGCCAGTATGAATATCCGTTAAAAGCATCAATGGAAGAAGCCTAAGGAAACTGATGTTTACCCGTGATCTCGAAATGTGCCTAATGGCGGCACAAAGTGAAGCAAAGGATCGTCACCACGAATATCTTTGCGTTGAACACATCCTCTATGCACTTTTGCATCATGATACCGGCATCCGCATCATCAAGAGTTGCGGTGGAAAGGTTGACCGTATCAAACAGGATCTTGAAGAATTCTTTTCACAACAGGAAACAGTCGGGGAAGACAATTCTCCTCAACAAACAAGAGCGGTCCAGAGGGTTCTGCATTTAGCCATCATGCATGTCAATAGTTCCGGTAAGGCATCCGCTGATGTGGGTGATATTTTGGTTGCCATACATCGTGAATCACAGTCCTACGCGTCTTACTTTTTGCAGAAAGAAGGCATTACCCGTCTTGATCTCTTGAATTTTATTTCTCATGGCATTGCCAAAGTCGCCGTTGAAGAAGAGGAAGATGAAAATCTGAACTATGATAACGGGGATGAAGAGGAAACCCGTCAGAATCGTTCGGAAAACGATCCCCTGAAACTCTACACCAACAATCTCAGCAAACAGGCAGAAGAAAACAGGCTGGATCCTTTGATCGGACGTGAAAACGAATTGCAGCGGACCATCCAGATTTTATGCAGAAGGCGCAAGAATAATCCGATCTATGTGGGAGATCCCGGAGTGGGCAAAACAGCCATTGCCGAGGGTCTTGCCCTGATGATTCATGAAGGAAGAACTCCGGACCTGCTTGAAGGGGCAGAGATCTTTTCCCTTGATATAGGCGCTCTCCTTGCGGGAACCAAATTCCGGGGAGATTTCGAGCAACGCATCAAGGCTGTGCTCAAGGCTCTACTGCAGAAACCAAAATCTATTCTTTTCATCGATGAAATTCACACCATCATCGGTGCCGGAGCGACCAGCGGTGGATCGATGGATGTCTCAAACCTGCTCAAACCTGCACTTGCGAAAGGTGACATCCGTTGCGTCGGTTCCACGACCTATGATGAATACAAAAAAGTTTTTGAAAAGGACCGGGCCCTTTCACGAAGATTCCAGAAAATCGACATTACCGAACCTTCGGTGCCTGACACGATTCAAATTTTAAACGGGTTGAAACCCCGTTATGAAAAGCATCATCACCTCCGCTACACACGATCCGCGCTTGTCAGTGCCGCAGAACTTTCAGCGAAATATGTCAATGATCGTTATCTTCCAGACAAGGCAATCGATATCATTGATGAGGCAGGATCATTGGTTCGCTTGAAGCAGGGGTCGAAGCGTAAAACGGTCAATCCC
>Ga0208277_1002210_pt1 | contig 11125 bp, 9 predicted proteins | sample ETNtaG_5_FD_185782 | JGI IMG/M metagenome (GOLD analysis project Ga0208277, IMG submission 185782) | Marine microbial and viral communities from oxygen minimum zone, Eastern Pacific Ocean - ETNP201406SV205 (SPAdes) (version 2) | ecosystem: Environmental > Aquatic > Marine > Oceanic ...
AGGGAAATGCTCGTATCCCTCCAATGGCTCAATCCCTAACCGAAGTCGAAGAATAATCTCTTGTGGCCCTGTCGCACCAACTGCGTCTAGCCCAACATCCGTGTAGTGCGCACTATCAGAAAAAAATGTTGCCATCTTTTCCCAATCACGGTCAAAATGTGCCGTCCAATAGTTCTCAACAATCTCTTTATTCCCCATACGAAAACTCCATTCCTATAGTGCATTAGAGCGTGCCGACTCATTTGGCGCAAGTAAATAGACTGACATATGGTTCTAGCATGGAAAATCAATATGCCCAGATGGTCGACTTAGGACTTGGTGAATATATTACACAGGTTCCATCAACTAGATATCCGGTCTACACAAGAGGCAATGCTGGTGAGGTATGGCCAGAAGTTGCCTATCCATTGACAATTACATTGACCCGTAAAGCCGGTGAAATAGCCTCTGCACAAGCTGCAATAAATGCTGGCGTTATCACCCTTAAAGACATCAAAGATGGCCCCACTTGTTTTGGAGGCGTCTTTGCAGGTTATATGTACCTGAATTTATCTTTCGGGAGAATGATAGCTATCCGAACGCCTGGAACAACAATAGAAAAGAGTGATGCCACCTACTACGGATCAGAACATGAGGCTCCAGAATATATTCCGAACAAACAGGATAAAAGCGTAATAGCGAGCCTCAGAATCTTAAGGTACGGCTGGAAAATGTTACACACCAGCGATCTCCCAGTTCTAGATCAAGACCGAAACTTAGTTTCACAATGGCAAAGCCGACTACCGGAAATACTTGATTCGCCAGATGAGGTTCTCGTAGAAGCTATGCGTGAAATTATGGAACCGGCGAACCTTTTATTTACGCACCATTTGGACATCACAGGCCAAGCTGGTGGAGCGGTGCAGCTCTTATCTACTATCTGTGAGGAACGACTTGGTGACAGGTCTATAGCTTTAACACTTCTTGGCGGGCTTGGCGATATAGATAGCGCTGAACCTTCTTTTGCGCTCTGGAAACTAGGAAGAATGGCTGCCAACAGTGACGAATTAACGGCAATATTTAATGCCGGTTTATCAGACCTAGAAGTTAGATTACGTCAATCAGACATAGCACAAGAATTTATAGAACATTTTGACAATTTCCTTGATGTATTCGGTAGCAGAGGACCAAATGAATGGGAAACAGCTTGTGAAACATGGGGAACTAACCCAGCATCAGTTTTAACGCTGATAGACAGAATGCGACTAACGGATGACAAAAATTCGCCCTCAGTGCGCTCTCAGGAACTGTCAAAGAAACGAGAAGAAGCAACACTCAATGCTCGCCAAGAGCTTAAAGGACTTAGCTCTTGGCTATTTGAAAAGGCATTACATTCTTCAATACTCTTTTCACAGGCTAGAGAGAGATCCAAAACAACAATCGTTGACCTCATACATGTTGCCCGTCTCATAACAAGAGAATTAGCAAACCGAACAGCAGAACAACGAAACAACGCCGAATTGATAGACCTCTGGTTCATACTCGAAAATGAATTAGATGAATTTATAGACAACCCACCTGCATTTGATGAAAAAATCAGAGAAAGAAAGCGCGTAAGAGGCGAACTTTCAAATCGTATCCCGCCGTTTATATTTGAGGGAAAAATCCCTGACCCTAATACTTGGCCTCTTAGGTCTGAAATAAAAGTCAACCACAGCGCACGTGCCAATCCGGGCGAGATACTGAAAGGATTTGGGGGATGCCCTGGCGTAGCAGAAGGAACAGCCAAAGTCATCAAGGATCCTTCTGACCCTAAAGATCTTGGCCCAGGCGATATCCTAATAGCTCCGCTAACAGACCCCTCTTGGACACCATTATTCGTCCCTGCAGAGGCTGTTGTGGTTAACGTGGGCGGTCAGATGAGCCATGCAGTTATAGTTTCACGAGAATTAGGAATGCCATGTGTCGTGGCTGTCAAAGATGCAACTGAAATTATCCAAGACGGAACACGCGTTAGAGTTAACGGATCAACCGGCGAAATCACCATTCTTGAAAACCCAAAATCATAAAATACTATAGAAAATGTAAATGAAGTTGTGGGTATGACTTATCGCCGGCATAATTATGATCTCAGCGCGGGGTGGAGCAGTTTGGTAGCTCGTCGGGCTCATAACCCGAAGGTCGCAGGTTCAAATCCTGCCCCCGCCACCAAGAAGTGGCAGATTATTTGAGAATAAATCCGATGATGAGAAAAGCTGATCCGCAAAATTCTTTTGTAAGTTCAACACCATTGAAGACACTTTTCAAGATAGGGCTTTGTGGAGCTTTGATTCTTCTTTGGTTTCTATATCTTCGTTCTAACCATTCCTACTATTGGAGTAGCGTCCATTCCCACATAATTGCCCCTTTCGAGAAATGGCCAAAAGAATTAACATCCTTTGGGTCAAAAGGGGCTTACCTTTATTCAATTGGTCTTATTTTGCTGATTGATTTGAATGTTCTTGGAAAGAAAAGTGCACTCGCAAAGATAATCAGCTTCCACCCTAGCGTCCGAGCAGATCTGATAATAGCACCTTTAGCTTTTTTGGGTTTCATCTGGGTAATTCCAACAATTATTACAGGAGGATTGTCGGCTATTATTCCAAAGTTTTTCTCTCAGTGGAGCACTAACATAGTGGCAGAAATTCCCTCAGATTACCTTCAATGGATTGCGTACTTCGTAGTTACAGATTTTCTTCTTTATTGGCACCACCGGACATTACATAAGTTCAGATCTTTATGGGAGTTCCATGCTTTTCACCACTCAGCAACTTCGTTCACAGTATTTACAGGTAATCGAGTTCATCCAGTTGAGACGATACTAAAGGTACCTTTTCTTGTATTACCAATGATGTTCATAGGTTATCCAGATATATGGGTGATAGGGACCATCTATTATGTCAGAAGATTGATTGATATGGCCCAGCATTCATTTGTTCCTTTTACATATGGATGGTTTGGGAAATGGGTTGTGTTCTCTCCGGTAGGACATAGGATTCACCATTCGATAGAAGTCAAACACTTCGATTCAAATTATGGAGATATTTTAACAATCTGGGATCATATTTTTGGGACTTGGTACTCTGGTGAGGATATAAACGAAGAAATAGGGATTCCCGAAAACGAATTTAATCACGATGGTGTGGTAGCTGACTTGTGTAGACCGTTTAAAAAAGCGTCTCAATACTTTGATTAATTTATGAAATAATATCTGTTAAATACGAATCCTGCCCCGCCTCTTATCAAAGGAGTTATTGCTTTGATAGTCCTCATTTCGTATTGATGTGAGTGTCTCAGACTCTGCTTAAACTTCCTTTGCATACTTACAAACCTAATGATTGCCTTCTTTGTCTATAACAAAAGAGTAAAGAAAATTTCTGTAGTAGATAAAGAAGCGATAAATAATCCTAAGATTAGGGGATGGCTATAGCTATTCTTCTTGCGGCAGGGACTGGTAACAGGTTTAATGATTCGGTTCCAAAACAGTTGATGGAATTGGATGGGAAGCCTCTCATTGAGCATTCTCTTGAAGTTCTATATGAACACGACCTAATTGATGAGATCATTCTTGTTGTCTCAAAGGAGCTTTCAGGCCGTGTTCGTGAGATTTCTCAACCCTACACAAAGAAAGTCCAACAAATTATAGAAGGAGGAAATACCAGATCTGAATCAAGTTTCGCTGGTCTAAAATCTATAAAATCTGGCGACAACCCGAAGGTCCTCATTCATGATTCGGCCAGACCTTTCATCTCTGCGGAAATGATATCGGGTTGCGTTGAAGCTTTAGATGCATATGAAGCTGTCTCTGTAGCTGTGCCCTCAAAAGAAACAACCTTTGAGATTAAGGAAAGTGAAGTGCTTCGAATTCCCAGCAGAGATTCTTTAATGAGAGCACAGACGCCGCAAGGGTTCAGATTACAGCGAATTGTTGCAGGGCATAAAAGATTAGAAATTGATGAATTATTTTCGCCAACAGATGATTGTGGAGTGATAGCAAAATATTTTCCAAAGGTTCCAATCTGCGTCATACCCGGATCAGAGCGGAACATAAAAGTTACTTTCCCTGAAGATATTCTCATAGCGCAAGCCATACTGAGAGAAGAAAATCTCTGCTGATGCGCCGATCAAGAATAAATTTAACAATAGTTAAGCCTCGAGGTGGTGATATCGTCGCTGGGATCTCGGTCGCATTACTAGCTCTTCCTCAGGGTTTAGCCTATGCCGAGCTAGCCGGAATGCCTGCTAAATATGGGCTGTATGCAGCTGCAATCCCCTCCCTGCTAGCTGCAATTTTTGCATCGTCCCCATATTTACAAACAGGACCAGTAGCTCTAACAGCCTTATTAGCTTACGGAGCTTTAGAGAGCCTAGAGAAGCCTTTTACTGAAGGGTATATCGAACTAGCAGCTCTTTTAGCCCTGATAGTCGGAGGTATTAGGCTCCTTCTGGGCATTTGTAAATTAGGAAAGATCGCTGATCTTCTAACTGATGCAGTTATTTTGGGATTCACAAATGGTGCTGCGATCTTAATTGTCTTTTCTCAGCTTCCTAAATCATTGGGTGTTCAAAATTCTGACAGTGGGATACTCAGGTCAGGTTGGGACGCAATCACCAGCCCTGAGATGTGGCACTTTGGAGCAATTACTTTTTCAATATTGACCATTCTGATTGTCCTAGGCGGTCGCCGATTAAATCGCTTATTCCCAGGAGTTCTATTAGCTGTCGTTTCCGGAATTCTTATAAGCAACCTAATTGACTACTCTGGACCTGTCGTTGGAGAGTTGAGCGGAAGTTTCGTTGCCTTAAAATTTAACTTTGAATGGAGTTCATTTGGGGAATTGTTATTGCCAGGCTTAATTATTGCAGTTGTGGGGTTTGCTGAACCAGCCGCCATTGCTCGAACCTTTTCAAAACAAGTTGGATCAACTTGGAATCCAAGTAAAGAGTTTGTAAGTCAAGGTGTAGCCAATATGGCGTCGGCCGTCTCAAACTCTTTTCCAGTCGGAGGCTCTTTCGGAAGAAGTTCTTTGAATAAGGCAGCTGGAGCTGAAACTCCCTGGTCGGGTGCTATCACGGGAGCAATCGTCTTATCTTTACTTCCACTAGCGTCGCTATTGTCTGAATTACCTAGCGCCATCTTAGGGGCGACAGTTATTTGGGCAGTAGTAAAATTGATAAAACCATTTGATTTCTTGGATTTACTAAAAAACGACTTCGGACAAGCTCTAATTGCTATCGGCACATTGATAGCTACATTACTTACAGCCCCGAGAATTGATCAAGGCATAGTTCTTGGCGTCTTACTTTCCTTTATTGCTTACCTTTTTAAGAAGTATCAGGTTAAACGGGGTGAAAATAAGAATGGGCCACCGGTTTCCCGCTGACCCATTCTGTGGTCGGGACCGGCGTCGATCCGGTGACCTACCGCTTTTCAGGCGGCCGCTCTGCCAACTGAGCTACCCGACCCCCACGAAATTCTCATAATATGAGAATTTGTGGCGGTCCCGACGGGATTTGAACCCGCGACCTCCGCCTTGACAGGGCGGCGTGCACTCCAAACTGCACCACGGGACCGTATTCTCAACAAATTTTACTTTGTTAAGGATCACCATAAGGCGATTTTCGGTTCTAAGAACCGGATGACACTCTACGCTATCAAATTGAATAAACCAATTTAAACCACATGAAGTGTATTTGTACCCCGTACGGGATTTGAACCCGTGTTACCGGCGTGAAAGGCCAGCGTCCTAGGCCGCTAGACGAACGGGGCGGGACACCTAAATGATTAGGTTCAGTCACGATACCAAACCTGCAAGGCCCTTTGGTGCCAAATCTAGAAACAATTTGATTTCTTTAAAAATCTCCTTCAAGCCCTTCAACGCATTGAAAGAGCATTTGCCCCAGATATTGAAAGACTATCCATAACCTGTATTGCCTATCGTCAACTGCTGGTGGACTATGCCATTCATCATCAATGTCTAACTTCTCGCCTAATTCAAGTCGGATGATATTCAACCCTCTTATTGCTAAAAGAAAATCATCCAACGTGATTTCATTTCCTGAGGTAAGTAAATTTAAAGCCTTAATAGCTTTACGATGTGAATCCTCCAATTGGTGCGCTGTCATGGCCTTATATTCAGAATCCAGGTCAGGCTCATCCAAAATCGCTTCCGGAAATAGTCTCGGCACAAGAGTTTGAGGATTTTCAGTCCCTAGTTTCATCAAAAGATCATCTGTTAACTCATTCAGAATTTCTTTCTCTGTTCTATTAATATTTATTGAAAGTGAACCACCTTCAAGTTTGATAATCTCCATTTGCCCTAGTCTTGCTTCATTGTTGCCCACAGCCCGTACTCATGTAGTTGGAAAACATCAAGTTCGGACTTTTCTTTGGTTCCTCGCGAAACAACTGCCTTTCCTTTGTGGTGAACATCTAACATCAGGTTTGTGGCTTTCTCTTTCGAGTATCCGAATAGCTTCTGAAAGACAAAAGTTACATAAGACATGAGGTTTACCGGATCATTCCAAACAATTACAATCCATTCCTTATCAAATTCGTGCTTTAATTTTCCATCGCGCTTTTCTTGAAGAACTGTAGACCCACTTAGCGCACTGAAAGAATTGACTTCTTCCTCACTGGAAATTTTATTAGATAGGGCTTTGAGCTGCAATGTTACTTTTCTCAGGAATAGGTTGATGAACTGCGAGGTACAGTCTCAAAATCATAACCCAAATTAAAGTTGCTCCCGCGACATGTATGCCTACAAGAAGAGCTGGAACACCTGTGAAATATTGAAGATACCCAATTCCAGCTTGAACAATAATAGCCGCCATTAAATTTTGACCCTTAGCCAATAATGCAGGTGAATTTTTTTTAATCATAAAGAGCAGTCTTAATGTGAAAAGAAGGAAAATAATAACGCTGATACCATGAATTCGCGCAACATCCGGGACTTCAAAGGGAAGTCTCTCAACCTCAACTTCTAGTGTCGAGATTGCTGGTGCTTCTCCTTGGTTTTCCAGTGCCTCCAGTATCTGTTGCTTTTCAGCCCCGCTGTGAGGACCTGAACCCGTCACGATAGTTCCAGTCACGATAACGACCACTCCGATTGAAAGAAGTACTTTTGTCATCCCTTTTAATGTTTTATCGGATAGAGAATTCGTCGCCTTGTCGGGAAGTCGAGATCTGTGATCCAGCTCAACTGCGTTCCAGACTAGGACCATAGAGACAAGAAAGTGAGTAATGACTAGGCTCGGGGGAAGGTGCTCGCGAACCACAAGAGCTCCTACAATTACCTGAACTATCACGCCCACAACGAGACCTATTGAAAGGTAGATTAGATCTTTTCGTTTGGGGGCTCTGAAAAGAGAACCTAAAACCGCGATAATCACAGCCAAAGCTACAAATCCAGTAATTACTCGATTCACGAACTCGACCATTGCGTGAACATCATCAATTTCAGCTACTAGTTGATCATTCTCACATGTAGGCCAGTCTGAGCAACCCAAACCCGACCCGCTTAACCTCACAGCAGCACCAGTGACAATAATGAACGCAAGAAGTAATAACGAAATTCGAGTAATTTTTTGATACTGGGCTGGTGAGATAGAAAAACTTCCCATACATATAGTCCACCATGATGAATCACAGAACGACACCTCAGAATGAAATTAATTTGTAGGTTTATTCCCGCCTTAATCTTGGTGAAAATGTGAAGAAACCCCTACCCTCAAAGTATGGGGAACGACACAGTTTCTAAAGTTTCATTAAGAAGTAAAATACTTGGATTTATTGCATTGATGAAGCTACGCGTAGTTGAACTTCTTCTCATCACAACAGTACCAACAATGATCGTCGCCGACGAAGGTTTACCTTCGGTATGGCTAATCGTTGCAACTCTTCTGGGCGGAACCCTTGCAGCTGGAGGCGCTAACGCAATAAATATGTACATAGACCGAGACATTGACAAATTAATGGAGCGGACAAAAAATCGACCCCTTGTAACAGGAGTTCTCACCGCTACAGAAGCGTTATCATTCGCAATTGCAATTGAGGCTATAGCGTTCGTGTGGCTATGGGTATTTGTGAATCTACTTAGCGCTATCTTGGCAGCGTCAGCGTGTCTATTCTATGTATTCGTTTACAGTTTATGGCTTAAACGATCCTCTACAAGCAACATCGTCATCGGTGGTGCTGCAGGTGCTGTTCCAGTACTGATTGGCTGGTCCTCAGTAACAAACTCCATAGACTGGCCGCCAATTATCCTTTTTTTGGTCATATTTCTATGGACCCCTCCTCACTTCTGGGCACTCGCAATTAGATATAAGGATGATTACTCAAACGCTGAAGTCCCAATGTTGCCTGTTATAGAAGGAACAAAAGTTACTGGATACCGGATGGTTCTCTACGCCTTTCAAGTATGGGCTGCATCTCTTATCTTTGTTCCAGTTGCAGATATGGGAGTTGTTTACTTGATAACTGCAATAGTAATGGGGGCAATGTTCACTCTTTTCTCTTTTCAAGTGATGATAAATCCAACAAAAAAATCCGCTATGCGTCTCTTTGGATTCTCAATAAGTTATATCACCATCCTCTTTTCGTTAATGGCAGTTGACCAGCTCGTAAGATCAGGTTTCTAGCGCCACATAGTAAATTTAAAAAAATGCATTGAATTTCTTTATATAGTTCGGCTAGAAGTCAATCTGGTGACTACAGTCTTGATGGGAATCCGTTGAAATTTTGAGCGGATTGTCCAGCATGTTTTTTTGCTTATTAGACTAAGCGTTGGGGGAAACCTAGCGAAAAATAATGACGTGACAGAAAATACACCTTTAACCGAAAACAACACAGAAGATATGGAAACAAGGCCCCTTGAATTAGGGGGTCTTGCAGGTACTTTTGGTACCGCCGATCATAAGAACTTGGGAAGACTGTATATTTTGTTCGGATTAACAGGTGGTTTTCTCTCGCTAGTCCTGCATCTTCTTGTTCGGCTTGAGCGCATTAACATAGGAGAAACATCAATCCTTGATTTTGGTTCAAGCAACCAATACTTCCAAACATGGAGTCTGTCTAGGACATCTTTACTGTTCTTTTGTGTTATCCCACTTATTCTAGGGTTAGCAACATACCTGGTGCCCCTTCAGATAGGAGCCCCATCGATAGCGTTCCCTCGGGCAGCGGCAGCAGCATTTTGGGCATGGCTGGTAGGAATCCTGATTCATGTGGTGACCGTATTTTCTGATGGAGGCCTCGGTGTTCCTGAACCTCTCACCCAGTTTGCGCAAGGTATGGACCCTGAAGCCACCGAGTTATCAATTCTTTCCATTGCAATGGTAGCCGTAGCGGTGTTGCTTGCTTCAATAACCCTCATCGCTACCATAGTTACGCAAAGGCCCCAAGGAATGACACTTTTTGAACTTCCATTGTTCAGTTGGTCAGTGCTTGTCGCCACAGGGGTTTGGGTACTCGCAATGCCTGTTTGGCTTGGTAATTTAATGATTTCATGGGTTGATTTCCGAGGAGCAGATGCACTGCGTTACGGAAATGTTGAGAATATATGGGGTCAGTTATCCTGGTTGTGGTCCCAGCCCATGATATTTGCATTTGCTATCCCAGTACTTGGAATAGCTGGCGAGATCATTCCTGTTGCCGCAAGCAAAGCACAGAGTCAATACACAATTCAACAAATTGGGATAGGTGCTCTCGGAGTCCTCTCATTCGGTGCTTTCGCTCAACCGTTCTTTAATGCTGATGTAAGTGATCAAGCAGTATTCGTTGGCATGGGACTTCTGGTAGTACTGCCTGTTCTGACCTTCCTCGGTGGTCTCGCTGATACCCTAGTCAAGGGAAAACCAAAGTTTTCTGCGCACTTAGTTCTTGCCCTTATATCAATGATTGGGTTATTGGTTGGAACAACACTCTCTGCCCTGCACGTATCTGGTCCAGCAATAGGCGCAATAAGGGAGATCAATAGTGACTGGCTCAGCGGACTTATTAATTGGCTAACAGATTTACAAGGAACGGTCATTGCAACTGCAGTTATGGAGCACGCTCTTATCTCTAGCTTGATTGCATCAATAGCTGGTCTCTATTACTGGTCACCAAAAATATTTGGTAAAAAGATGAATAATAACATTGGTGTCCTTGCAGGTCTTTCACTTTTAGGAGGGCTTCTACTATCAGCAGGCTCAAACTTGATTAATGGCTTTCTAGATGAAGGAGATGCAGTTTACTTAGCAACTTCCAATTCCGAAGTCTGGAACCAAGATGCCGTTGAATTCTTGAACGTAATCGGCTTCATTGGTTCAATCCTATTAATCGGCGGCATCTCGTTGGCTCTACTTGATCTGGCTGTCTCGATTTTCTTAGGTAAAGGTTCCAACGATGACGTCAACAATCCTTGGGATGGCCACACTTTAGAATGGGCTACGGAATCGCCTCCCCCAACAGGAAACTTTGACGAACCGCCAGTTGTTAACTCGGAACGACCTTTACTAGAAGTAGGAGGCGGTAGCGAATGAACCTACGAACAACAGACCTACCAGTAGCTCCTGATGTCCGAGGAAGAACTCCACTTGTGGCAACCGGTTTTGCAGTCGCTGCAATGATCATGTATTTCGCTGGAGTATTCGGCGTTTACCTTAAAGAACGAGCGCAAGTCCGATCTGAAGGACTGCCATGGATACCAAACAAGGCAACTATCGAATTGACTCAACCAGGAATGGTCATCTGGACACTTTTGATTTCTATAGTCGTCATGCAATGGGCTGTTTACTCCATCAAGCGCGATGATCGACAACATGCTCTTTTAGGGATCGGAACAACTTTAGTAATGGGCGCAATGGTTGTTGTACAAACAATATGGCACTTATCACAAACTAATCTCATCGCTGATGAAGGACCCACCACTGCTGCAACCCTCATCTTCACGATTGTCGGGAGTTACCTAGTGGCAGTTATCATTGGAATGGTCATACTTCTTTTAACGGGATTTCGGACAATGGCTGGTCAATACGGAAGCAAACAAACAGACGGCGTTGTTGCTGCTTCGTTGTACTGGTACTCGCTGGTATTCGTATACTTCATTATTTGGATTGCTGTCTA
>Ga0208277_1002211_pt1 | contig 11123 bp, 4 predicted proteins | sample ETNtaG_5_FD_185782 | JGI IMG/M metagenome (GOLD analysis project Ga0208277, IMG submission 185782) | Marine microbial and viral communities from oxygen minimum zone, Eastern Pacific Ocean - ETNP201406SV205 (SPAdes) (version 2) | ecosystem: Environmental > Aquatic > Marine > Oceanic ...
CTTGGAGTATTATTTATATTTTTTGCTTTGTGGATGTTTGGAATCATTAACATTAATGTTGCAGGTGCATTATCAAATAAAACTGACCAAGCTGGACAATCTGCTAAAAGTGCATATACTGGGTCATTTTTATTGGGTGTTACCTTTGCAATTACAAGTTTTAGCTGTACAGTACCTGTTGTAGGTAGTCTTCTTGTGATTGCAGCAACAGGAACCGCAGGAGGATTGTTGACCAGTTTATATGGGATGACTGTTTATGGATTGGTTTTTGCCGCACCTTTTGTTGCTTTATCATTATTTCCAACTGCTCTTGAGAAACTTCCAAAATCAGGTGCTTGGATGGAAACCTTAAAAATTGTTTTTGGATTTGTTGAGATAGCTGCTGCAATAAAATTTCTCTGGGTTCCAGATTTAGAATGGGGCATAGGTTTACTTCCAAGGCAAGTAGTTTTAGCTCTCTTTGTTCTGATATCGCTTATTCAACTAGCATATTTGCTAGGTTTATTTAAAGTTGGTACTGCTTATAACATTAAACCATTTAAAGTAGGTAAAGGTCGTATTGTTGGGATCTTGCTAACATTATCTTTCTTATTTCCAGTTGCTATGTCACTTAATTCTAAACCTACCTTTCATTATTCAAATATGCCAAGGTTGATGGATGAACTTATTGAAGCCTTAGTTCCACCACCACCTACTGAAGATGCAATAGCAATTAAGGAAGGTTGGTTTGTTGATAAATATGATGAGGCATTGGAAAAAGCAAAATTAGAAGGTAAGCCGTTATTTCTGGATTTTACAGGTGTATATTGCGCAAATTGTAGGGTTATGGAGAGAAGAGTCTTTCCTACAAAATCAGTTAAAAAAGAATTAGATAAAATGATCTTAGCAAGATTATATGTTGATAAAAAGGATTCTTTAAGTGAGGTATATGCAAGGCTTCAATTCGAACGTTATAATCAAGCAACCCAACCTTATTATGTAGTCTTAGACCCTTCAGATGAATCGACACTAGCAGATACTGGAGGGTATATTCCAAAAGGTTTTGACCAATTTTTGATAAAAGGAATTGAATCATTCAAACAAAAAAGTAAATAAACTCAAAGAGAAACCTAATGAAAAAAAATATAATGTTTATTGTTCCAATTTTTATACTGCTGATTAGTTGTGATAATGGAACTGCTCAAGCTGAATCTAAAAGTAATAATTTATCTGATAAAAGAGGTCCTCAAAGTAAAGTAAAAAAAGACAGTAAAAGTAATTCAAAAAATGCAATTTTAGCCCCTGACTTCACCCTTGCTGATCTTAAAGGGGAGAAGGTTAGTTTATCTGATTTAAAAGGTAAGGTTGTTCTACTAAACTTTTGGGGGACGTGGTGTGGGCCCTGTAAACGGGAGATCCCTGATTTTGTTAGCTTAAGTAAAAAACATAAAAAAAATGGTCTTGAAATAATTGGCGTCACACTCTCTTCAGGTCCTCCAAAAAAGATTCAAGATTTTTCAGAAAAATGGAATATTAACTATACCTTATTAACTGATATAAATGGAAATGAAACTCAATCAGTTACAGCACGATATGGGCAGGCTACTAGCCAACCTATCACAGGTATACCTACGACATTCATCATTGATAGAGATGGGTATATTAGGCAACGATATGTTGGGCCTCGATCAGAAGAGGTTTTTTACAAAGATTTAGAACCATATTTATAAATATTTTTATTAAAATATCTATTTTTTTATCAAAATTGATTAAGAATTTTTACGGTTTAAGTTTAATAACTTCGATCTTATTTTCTGATCCAATAGACTTTTATTGGCAGCAAAAAGTTGATTATGATATGGATATAACTCTCCATGACTCGATTCAACAAATAACGGGTACCACTGTTATAAAGTATACCAATAATTCTCCCGACTCTTTGAATAAGTTGTATCTTCATTTATATCCAAATGCATTTCAAACAGGATCTGTCAAATCAAGAGAATATATTAGTTTTTCAGGGAGGACTTCGAGAGCTAAGTACTTTAAAAATAAATTAGATGGATTTACGAGCAAAATAGAGATCCATGATTTTGATGTTGCATTACCTGAAAAAGGAGCTTCATGGATCCATAAAATTCCAATATTGAAAAGTTTCAATATTGATGATACTATTTTAGAAGCAGTTTTACAAAAAAAAATCGGACCAGGTGATGTTGTTCGAATTGATTTGAATTGGACCCATCATGTTGGTGAAATGGTAGAAAGAGCAGGTTACTATAAAGGGCAATATAATATGGCTCAATGGTATCCAAAAATGGCTGTTTATGATGAAAACGGATGGCATGCTGATGTATTTCATGCTGAGGGTGAGTTTTATGGTGAGTTTGGAGATTTTAATGTCAAATTTGATATACCGAGTTCGTTTATAATTGGAGCAAGCGGAATTGTTATTGATGGTGATCCTGGTTGGAATTCAGTAACCGTTGATACTTCAATAGACTTTAACAAATGGGTTGAAAACTTTGACTCCACGTATGTAGTTCCTGATCCCTCATCAAGGAGAAATATTACTTTTTTAGCGGAAAATGTTCATGACTTTGCTTGGGTCGCATCCAAAGACTTTCTATATGAAAAGGGAAAACATAATGAGATTGATGTTCATGTCTTATATGATAAAGGAAGAGGTGAAGATTGGACAAAGGTTGTTTTAGATAGGTCAATTAGAGCTATTGCTTGGTTAGAAGATAAATTTGGCAAGTATCCTTATCCCCAAATAACAACCACGGATAGAGTGAAAAATGGAGGTATGGAATATCCGATGCTTGTGATGAATGGTCGAGCTAGTGAAGGCTTGATTGTTCATGAATATGGACATGTCTACTTTTATGGAATACTAGCTAATAATGAGCTTGATGATTCATGGCTTGATGAAGGGTTTACTACGACTCAAACTTCTCATTATTTAATGACTCGATACGGAGATCATGGTTTTGATAAAAGTGAAAACGATTATTATCAAAAATTTCCATCTAAAAACTTTCCATTAGAAAGTGATCTTCATCAAGATCAATGGAGTGCTATCAGGTTTATGAGAAGTGGGCATGACGAAAATATTAGTAGACCATCATACCTTTTTAGTAACGGCACCGCATATTCTCGAAATGCATATACTAAACCTTCGCTTATGCTAACAGAACTTAGGTATTTATTTGATAGTGATTCTTTGTACTATGCAGCGATGAAGTATTACTATCAAAAATGGAAATTAAAACATGTTAATGAAGAAAGATTTATTGATGCCATGGAAGAATTTACCCAGCAAGATTTGAATTGGTTTTTTGATTCTTGGCTTCATACTACAAATCATCTTGATTACGGCATATCTTCTTTTAAAAAAATAAAAAACGATAATAATAAATGGTCTGTAGATTTAGGGATAAAGAATTATGGTTCACGATTTATGCCTTTAAAAATTGAGACAAAGCTTGCGAATGGATCAATTGATGTAAGATGGTGGGAAAACCATAAGTGGCGTTTTTCAGATACTTTTTCTTATCAACTAGATAGTAAGCCACTATCTGTTACCATAGACCCAGAAGTCCAAACTGTAGACCTAGATTACAGGAATAACACTACAAAAATGAGAAAGACAATCATTTTTGATTGGCCAGGTCTTTATTATAATCCTAGAGATCAATATGTTTATAGATGGTCTCCGCAATTTTACTATAATGAAAGTAAATCTGATTTTTCCCCAGGAATTAAATTAAAGAGAAATTATGGGCCTTATGAATTATCGGTTGGTTCTGTGAATTATGCATTAGAATCCAAAAAGTTATTTTGGTACATCAGTGGATGGAGAGAACATGTGCATATTATGCCAAGAACTCGGTTTTATTATTGGGCTTTTAATAGGCCAGGTGTAAAAGAATATGGTTTAAAGATAAGGAAAGAATGGAATAGAATCTATGGTAGAACTCCGACTCACGCATTCTCTCTAGGCTTTTATGCTCAGCCAGAATATGATATCGAAACAATCAAGCATTTAGGATATAATGATGGGAAAGTTGCTGTTGGATATGTTGATTGGGGCTCAAAGGTAAGTTTTATTAATTTTAATGTTAATGCATCAACAACGCTAGGTTCCTTTTCAGACTGGAATTTTACAAAAGTAACCAGCACTTGGAAATTTTCAAAAACAAAATCAATTTATACATTTAACCAAAAAGGTGTTTTAGGAAAAATTTGGACTGATGATAAAGTACTCCCTAGTCAAGAAGCCTTCAATATTGAAGGTAATGTTTCAAATGATTTGCTTAGTAAAAATTACCTTGTAGATCAATTTTACGGAATTAGTGATTTATTTACGCATTATCACATGCCAGGAGATGGTAATATCCGTGGATTGGTTAATGAGAATAAAGAAGGTGCCGAAGCTTTAGTTGCAGTATCTAATGAATTAGTTTTATCAGAAAATTTTTACGAGATATCTACTGAATTAGCGTTGTTTACAGATTTTGGTGCATTTTTTCATAGAAAAATTGAGCAATGGGGATTTGAAAAAGAGTATACAGATATTCAAAGAACCAATATTTTAGCTGATGTTGGACTAGGCCTTCGGTTTAATACGAGTATTTTAGAAAAAGATTTATATATTAGATTTGATTTCCCATTTCTAGTTTATGATGGAAGTGATGGTTCTGATTGGAACTTAAATTCTAAAAATTGGGTTTTTAGTTTTCAAAGAAGTTTGTAAATAGTTTTCCCTGCATTCTAATTTCAATAAAACTTAGTTGAAATTGGTGTTATTATTCCTAAATTTGGATGTATTTAGTATCAGAATCTTTATATACAATAAAATTTTAAAATAATGTTCTAGGAGTAGCTACCGTGAAAGTAAAAATTGTACTGTACACATTTCTTTTAACACTTAACTATAATCTTTTATCACAAGAACTTTGTCCCCCAGTAGCATTGACAGTTTTTGGTGGTGATCAGGAGAATATAGTTTCATGGAGCGAGCCTATTGGAAACATAGGATGTGGCGATTTTGCGGTTGATGAGTTGCCCTTCTCTGACATAGGAACTAATGTTGGTACAGGAAATAATTGGCCTGTATCTGGAAGTGAAGGGGATGATGTAGCATATACTTTAAATGTTTCAACTGCGACAACCTTTGATATCACCACATGCTCTGGAAATACTGATTTTGATACAAAACTTGAAATTTTTACAAATAATCAAGACTGTAATAATCCTGTCACTACTGGAAATTATAATGATGATGATTTTGAATGTGAGAACTTTCAATCTTCGCTATTAGGCGTTACGCTACAGCCAGGTCAATATTATGTTGTTGTAGATGGTTATGGTGGAGCTACTGGTAATTATGAACTCTCTATAAGTGTTTCAGGAAGAGGTACTAATTATGATATTGCAAACAATTCTATAAAATCTGCTTGGCCTCTTGAAATCCTGAAAATGGAAGAATTAGGAGTAAGTCAATCACAAATTGAAGCTTATACCGATATCGTAATGGATCCTGAAAGGTATCGCGCGCAGAGTAATTCGAGAGATATTCCTGAAGAATGTGGAACTTTTAACACATACAGGGTCTATAATGGCGCTGATAATACCATGCTAGCAGAAACCACGGACCTAACTTTTACGCACAGTAATTTAATTAATGGTGAAGAATATTGTTATTATGTATTAGTTGCTTATGACGAAGGAGATTCAGAGGCTACAGACACACAATGTGGAACTCCGAGCACTTTTACTCCACTTCCGCCAACCAATCTCTTTTCAGAAGTTTGGGATGAGGAAGTCTCACTATATTGGACAGCTCCAGATGTATTGCAACTAGGGGTTCCCTATTATGAAGATTTCAGTGAGGAAGGTTTAATTGATCTATGGTTAATCGAAGGAGAGGGGAATTGGTATTATAATGATATTTATGGTAGTCCGGAGCCCTGTTTTGCTTTTAACTGGAGCCCAACAGCCACTAATTATGAGCAGAGCTTAATATCCCCTTCTATCCCTTTAGGGACTCTAACAAACGCAACAGTTTCATGTGATATTGAATTAGATAATTATAGTCCGAGTGGTGGAGAACTTTTAGCTTTAGAATACAAAACAGGAAATGATCAGACATGGTATGAAATAGAGACTTTTGATAATTCTGGAGATGGTTTTACTTTCACTAATTATAGTTATGATCTTACCAATCTATCTGGCAATGTTCAAGTTAGGTTTCGCTGCTATGGCGCAAGTAGTTTTGAGATTGATTGGTGGGCTGTTGATAATTTTTCTGTTACCTCTGATAATAGAACATCACGAAATGAATATGATTTCTTGGGATACAATGTTTACGTTAATGACGTTTTAGCGAATACTAGTATTTTTGATTCAACGAATTATACAGTTGCAGGATTAGATAATGAACAGCAATACACATTCGGAGTTACTAGTGTTTATGAGGGTGCTACTGGAGAAGATAATTATGAAAGCACACCTGCAACGGTAGTCGCACAGCCTGTTTATGTTTATGGAGATATTACTGGATTTGTTACTGATCCAAATGGAGCTTACTTAGATAGTGTTACTGTGTCCGCTGGAGGAGTCTCTTTTCTAACAGGTCCTGATGGAGAATATATTCTTTATAATTTAGATGTTGGAATTAATACTGTGAATGTTCAAAAAGCAGGTTTCTACGTTGCCAGTGAAGATGTTACAGTTTTAGCTCAGGCTGACCCTACAATACAAAACTTTGTATTAAGTCCTGACATGCCAAGCCCAGTGGGATTAAATGCAACTCCTATGGATGAAGAAGTCTATCTTGAATGGCGTGAGCCAGGTGGTATGACTTTTTATGATATAGCATATTATGATGAAGAATTTGAAGGGCAAATAGGTTGTGGAGGTCCTTGCCAATTTGCAGTTCGATTTACTCCTCCGAACTACCCAGCAACCTTAACTGGTTTAGTGTTGTCTTTCCAAGGTGGAGCCAATGCAGTTGGGGCTTCGGTAGAAGTTTATCTTGACCCTGATGGATTGGTCTCTGGACCTGTTGGTGATCCGATAACTCTAATAACCTCTGCTGATTTATCAGCTCCGGATGCATTAGTTCAATATCAATTTGATGTTTCAGGTGAAGCTGTTCAAGTATACAGTGGAGATATCTATGTTGTGGTTAATGAAAATGAATCTGGTTTTATGGGTATTTCTAACGATCTACAACCTCAATCTTCGGAATATTATGATCGTAATTGGGTTGCTCTTCCAGATTACTATGGCGGGCTAAGCTGGGATACAATTGAAAATATTGTTGGTGGTGATGTTAGCTTAACAGGTGATTTTGGTATACTTGCCCAATTTTTAGGTGCTCCGGGTCTAACATATGCAATGAATGCTTCGGGAATTACTGATCCTCTTGATAATCCTGTTTCATCAGGGTTGATTAGTAATTTTAATAATTCAGATATAATAATTTCTGATAACGAAAACCCAGATTCTATGATTGAATTAGATGAGTTATACCAACCAAATAATCCAACCTTATCCAATAGAAATAGAGATGATTTAATTGAATATCGTGTTTATGAAGTAGATGAAAATGATAATGAAACTTTTCTTGTTGCAACTACGGATACTTTTGTTACAGTTTCTGCAAGTCCAAACTATGTAGATTACTGCTATAATGTTTCTGCTTTCTGGGCTACAGATAATTATGGTGATTTAGAATCTCGTCATTCTAACGTAGCCTGTGCTGAACCATATGCTTTTGGCGATGCTGATTTTGATAGTGATTGTGATATAACAGATGTGATATCAGTTATAGATTTTATTCTTGAGGTCACGGTTCCAAACGAAGATGAGTTTAGAAATGTTGATGTTAATATGGATGATCAAATCAATATTGCAGATGTTATAATGATGGTTGATATTATTTTTGGAGGAACTGCTAGAACTGTTGATTTTGATCCAAATGAAACTGCATTTGTTGATTTATTAACTAACTATAATGATTCTGAATTATCAGTGAACATTGACTATCAGGGTTTTGTTAGAGGGTTTGAATTTGAATTAAAATTTGATCCAAATTTAATAAAAACATCTTCGCCTACTTTGAATGAGTACCAAGAAAACATCCTGGTCTCTTTCGATGAAATTGAGCCAGGATTACTAAAAGTGCTAATAGCTGATTTGGGCGGTGGATTTATTGAATCTGAGGATGAATCATTTATTAAAGTCCCAGTTGATTTTATTGGTAGTGAAAATGATGTAGCAAATATTTCAATTCAAAATATTAATATAGCAGGCTTAGATGGAAGTCTTATTAATTATATTACAGGAAATAATTCATCAGAATTTAAAGTTTTACCAAGTGAATTTATCCTTCACCAAAACTTTCCAAATCCATTTAATCCTTCTACTGAAATTAGGTTTGACTTACCAAATGAAGGTTTTGTTAGCTTAACAATACATAATCTAATTGGTCAAAAAGTAAGAACATTAAATTCAAAAAATATGTCACCAGGATTTCATTCGATGATTTGGAATGGCACTGATGATCTTGGCACTCCTGTTTCATCAGGAATGTACTTCTATTCAATCAATGCAAAGGAATTTAAGTCCACCAAAAAAATGCTATTTTTAAAATAAGACATTCTATTATTTTAAAATAAAAGAGCCCTCGTTTGAGGGCTTTTTTATTTTAAATGGAACATGAAAGGTTTTAAGGCATTGAAGTATAGAACCATTAAGAGATAAAAATGAAAAAAATAAAATATATTCTATTTATTACCATTCTTTTCGGACAAAATTCGGTTGTTAAGCAGTTCAGTCAAGCATTCGCAGATGTAGCAGAAAAAGCTAAGCCTGCTGTAGTAACTATAATTACAGATAAGATGGTTGCCATGAATCAGTTTGAGGATTTTGGATTCTTTTTTTATCCTCCGAATCAGTCAAGGCAAAAAGAATTTAAAACTAATGCTTTAGGTTCAGGAGTGATTATTGACTCTAAAAATGGTTATATTCTTACTAATAACCATGTAGTTGATGATGTAGACGGTATTAAAATAAGGTTAATTGATAAAAGAGAATTTGAAGCAAGCATTGTTGGAACAGATCCTAAGTCAGACCTAGCAGTTTTACAAATTGAGGCCTCGGATCTTACAGATATAAAATTAGGTAATTCTGAAAAAATGAGAGTTGGAGAATGGGTTATGGCAGTTGGAAGTCCATTCTCTGAGAATCTTAGTCATACTGTGACCACTGGTATTGTATCTGCATTAGGTAGAAGTAATATCATGAACTCTCAAAGTTATGAAGATTTTATTCAAACAGATGCCGCAATAAATCCAGGTAATAGTGGAGGCGCTCTTTTAAATATGGATGGAGATTTAATTGGTATTAATACCGCAATCGCAACCGGTGGTAGTGGTCGTTCTAACAGAGGTGTTGGTTTTGCGATACCTTCGAATATGGCTAATAGAATTATGGGTGACCTAATTGATAAAGGTTATGTAACTAGATCTTGGTTAGGTGTATATATTCAAGAACTAGATAGTGAAACTGCTGAGGCATTAGATATAGATATTCGTAATGGTGCTCTTATTACAGATGTGGTTGACGGTAGTCCTGCCGAAGAATCAGGTATTCAGGAGGGAGATGTTATTATAGAATTTGATGGTGAATCAATTGCAAACCCTGCAAACTTGAAAAATGTTGTTTCTCTTACAGCACCTAACAGTTCAAGTATAGTTAAAGTTCTTAGAGATGGTTCTGAAAAAAAATTAAAAGTTATTTTGGAGGAACTTCCTGAAGATCCAAGATCTAGGAATACTAAAAATAAAAAGGAATTTAATGATTATGGTTTCCAGCTAAGAGAGATGACAAAATCGCTTAGAGAAAAATATGAGCTGCCTAAAGAAGATGCATTGGTCATTATCTCGGTTGATCCAAATGGAGAAGCCTATAGCAAAGGTATTAGAGAAGGTGATATTGTGAAGAGGGTAGGAACAAAAAAAGTAACCAACTTATCAGATTTTAAAAAATATGTTAAAAGATCTAATTCAAAAGGCTCTCTTTTACTTCTGATTAAAAAATCAAATGGTGATTCAAGGTTTTATACTCTTTATAAATAAAATTCTAAGGTAAGTGATATTAGCTTAGAGAGTTTCTATTATATCAAGATTTTATGAATTATAATTTAGAACAAATCTCATTTTTTTATCGATTTCAGATACATAATTAATCTGATATATTTAAAAAATATGGATAATTTATGCATATAACATTTAACCATATTCAAACACTATATGCCAATAAAAAAAGTAAACGCAAAAATTGATTTTGTTGCCTCTGAGCATGAAATTTTAAAATTTTGGAATAAAAAAGATATTTTTAATAAGCGAAGAGAACTCAATAAAGGCAAACCCAAATGGAGTTTTATTGATGGTCCGATAACAGCTAATAACCCAATGGGAGTTCACCATGCTTGGGGTAGATCGCTAAAAGACATTTATAATCGCTTTAAATCAATGGATGGATATGAATTAAGATATCAAAATGGTTTTGATTGCCAAGGACTATGGGTAGAGATAGAAGTAGAAAAAGAATTAGGGTTTAAATCAAAAAGAGATGTTGAAGAGTATGGAATAGAGAAATTTGTAAATCTATGCAAAGAGAGAGTACAAAAATATTCATCAATTCAAACAGAACAATCAAAGAGACTCGGTTATTGGATGGATTGGGATAACTCTTATTACACTATGTCTGATGAAAATAATTATACTATTTGGCATTTTTTAAAGAAACTTTGGGGAGAGGGAAAGGTATATCGTGGTTCAGATGTTGTTCCTTGGAGTGGCCGATCTGGTACTTCATATTCTCAAATGGAAATCATTGAGGGTAGAAAACTAGTTGCTCACAAATCTGTTTTTGTTCGTTTTCCAATAAAAAATAAAAAAGATGAATATTTATTAGTATGGACTACCACACCTTGGACATTATCCTCAAATGTCGTTGTTGGTGTAAACATTGATTTAAAATATGTTAAGATAAGATCAAATGATGGTTCAATCTACTATTTTGCAAATGATAACTTAAAGTTTGAGCGTTTAGAAAAGCAATTTAAA
>Ga0208277_1002212_pt1 | contig 11117 bp, 11 predicted proteins | sample ETNtaG_5_FD_185782 | JGI IMG/M metagenome (GOLD analysis project Ga0208277, IMG submission 185782) | Marine microbial and viral communities from oxygen minimum zone, Eastern Pacific Ocean - ETNP201406SV205 (SPAdes) (version 2) | ecosystem: Environmental > Aquatic > Marine > Oceanic ...
TTAATAATATTTTTTTCATATCAAATCATTATAATTTTAAATATCAGTATAAAATATAATTATGCTTAAAAACTTTTTTTTCAAGTTATTCTATTTAAATTAAAAATATAAAATTAATGCATAAGTCTCTGATTCTCTACTCCTCGATTGATGGACATACTAAATCTATTTGTAAAAAAATTAGTGAGCATATGAATAATGATGAAGTAGATATTTTTTCTATATCAGAGGAGTTCATAAATTTAGATGAGTATAAGACCATAATAATAGGAGCAAGTATTAGGTATGGAAAATATAGAAAAGAATTATATAAATTTATAAGCAAGAATAAGGGTTTATTAGATAAAAAAAATAATGCATTTTTCTCTGTTAATGTTGTAGCTAGAAAATCTAATAAAAATACTCCTGAAACCAATCCATATTTAATTAAATTCTTAAAAAATATTGATTGGATGCCAAAAAGGGTTGGTGTTTTTGCTGGTAAGATAGAATACCCAAAATATAATTTTTTTGATAAGTATGCGATAAAGTTCATCATGTGGATTACCAAAGGACCTACAAACACATTAGAGACTTATGAATTTACTGATTGGGAAAAAGTTAAAGCTTTTGCAGAAAATTTAAAATCATGAATAAGATAAATAAATCTATAAAATTATTTAAAGAAGCTAAATTGCATATCGCTGGGGGTGTAAATTCTCCAGTAAGAGCTTTTAAAAATATTAATGGGGATCCCATATTTTTTAAAAAAGCAAAGGGTTCGAAGTTATTTGATGAAGATAATAATGAATACATAGATTACATAGGATCTTGGGGTCCCATGATAATGGGCCATTCACATCCAAAAATTATAAAAGCCATATCCAGACAAGTTAAATTAGGAACTAGTTACGGCGCTCCAACTAGCATAGAGTCAGAAACTGCTGAACTAATAAAAAAATGCATCCCTTCTATTGAAAAAATAAGGATGGTTAACTCTGGAACAGAAGCAACTATGAGTGCTATTAGACTTGCAAGGGGTTTTACTAAAAAAAATAAGATTATTAAATTTGATGGTTGCTATCATGGGCATGCTGACTCTTTATTAATAAAAGCAGGGTCCGGAGTGTCCACCTTTGGATTGCCTGATTCTCCAGGAGTACCTCCTCAACTTGCAAAAGAAACATTAAGTTGTGAATTTAATAATTCAAAAGACTTTTTAAAAATATTTGAAAAGGTTAAAAATGATTTGGCTGCCGTAATTATTGAGCCTATTGCCGGAAATATGGGATTCATCCCGGGTGAGCCATCCTTTTTAGAATTAATTAGAAAGAAGACAGCTCAAAATAAATCGTTATTAATCTTTGATGAGGTTATGTCTGGTTTCAGGGTATCGTTGGGTGGCGCACAAGAAATCTATAAAATAAAGCCTGATTTAACAACTTTGGGAAAAATTATTGGTGGCGGTTTGCCGGTTGGAGCATTTGGAGGAAGAAAAGATATTATGGATTGCTTGGCTCCAAATGGGCCTATTTATCAAGCAGGAACTTTATCTGGAAATCCTTTGGCTATGGCTGCTGGATCAACACTAATAAAACTTTTAATTAAAGATAATCCCTATAAGAGTCTTGAGGCAAGATCCAAGTCAATGTTGGAAAAAATGAAAGGTCTTTTTGTAGAAAAAAATATTAATTTGTCTACAAATCAAATTGGGGGTATGTTTGGATTCTTTTTTTCAGAGGAATTGCCTAAAAATCTTAATGAAGTAATGAATACAAATGATAAACAATTTAATACATTCATTAATGAATGTATTAAGAATGGAATCTATTTTGCTCCATCAAAATTTGAAGCAGGTTTTATCTCAACAAAACATACGAATAGAGAAATTAATAATACAATTAACGTTATTAAAAAAATATTAAAGAAAGGGATATGAAATGAAATACGACATTAGCGCACTTGGCAATGCTTTGGTAGATACACAATATATGGTAGATCATGATTTTTTAACTGGAATTGGTCTTGAGCCTGACTCTATGACTCTCGCTTCTGCTGAAGAACATTCACCTATAATAAATAAACTTGATGAAATGGGTGCTGAATCAGTTTCTGATTGTGGCGGGTCTGCCACCAACTCTTTAGTTGCTGCATCAAATTATGGTTCAAAATGTCACCATGTATGCAGGGTTGCCAATGATGAAGATGGAAAAAAATATTTAGATAGTTTACAAATAGCAGGTGTTGAGCATATAGGATTTAGTAAAGAAAATTCTGACTTACCAACTGGCAAATGCCTAATATTTGTTACCCCAGATGCCAAAAGGACTATGAGCAGCATGTTAGGAATAAGCGCTTATTTAGGCCCTAAAGATATTGATTATGAAGTAATAGGCAATTCTAAAATTTTCTATATTGAGGGCTACATGGCAACAAGTGATGATAATTTCAACGCCGTTTTATCTGTGCTTGAAAATTTAAAGGGTCAAGACACTTTAAAAGCGCTGTCTTTGTCTGACTCAGGTATCGTTCATGGTTTTAAGGATAAATTTAAACAAATCGAGTCTTTCGGGATTGATATGATTTTTTGTAATGACGATGAGGCTATGGCTTTTGCAGGTGCTGAAAATTTAGAAGATGCAATAAAGTTTTATAAAACACAATCCTATATGATTGCGATTACAACTGGCTCAGAAGGCAGTATTGTAATAAAAGATGGAGAAATCATATCTTCTCCAGCAGTGCAAATAACGCCAGTGGACACTAATGGTGCCGGTGATATGTATGCAGGTTCATTTATGCATGCCTACTTGCAAGGCTCTAGTCTATCAACATGTGCAGAATTTAGTAATTTTGCTTCATCAAAGATTGTTGAAACTTTTGGCCCTAGGTTGACGCCAGAGGGATATGCTGAAGTCTTAAATAAATTAAAAAAAAGCTAGCATATTTGATTAGTATCTGATACTTTCACCACCTTAAAAAAATTCTATATTCAGATGGCAGTAAAGAAAATAACTAAAACAAAAAAGAAAGCTGTAAAAAAAGTGCAGCCAAAAAAGTCTAATACAAAGAAAATTACTGCAAAAAAAAGAGCTCCTGCAAAAAAAATTAAAAAAGTAGCTAAAGTTGTTAAAAAGCAACCAACCAAGAAAATAGCTAACAACAAGTCAAAGATCGCTCCATATAAAGTAAAGAAAAATGAAAAGTATATGAGTGCAGCAATGAAAAGACACTTTATTGCAGTGTTATTATTATGGAAGGAACACCTTAAAGAAGAAATGCAAAAAACTTTTGATCACCTTAGGGCTAAAGGTGAAACGTATGCAGATCCAGTAGACAGAGCATCTCAAGAAGAAGAATTTGCATTTGAACTCAGGACAAGAGATAGAGAAAGAAAACTTATAAATAAAATAGCAGGTTCTATAGAACAAATAAAACAAGACGATTATGGCTGGTGTGAGTCTTGTGGAGATGAGATTGGTATCAAAAGATTGGAAGCAAGGCCAACCGCAACTCATTGTATAGATTGCAAAACTTTGGATGAGATAAAAGAAAAGCAGCTAAGCGGATGACTTTTGATCTCTTATCAAAGATAAATTTTGATAAATAATAAAAAAATAAATAGCTTTGCGATCTCGATTATAGAAGATCTCCATAAAAATAATTTTCAAGCATATCTTGTTGGTGGAAGTGTTCGCGACCTCCTTTGCGGTATAGAGCCAAAAGATTTTGATATTGCTACAAATGCAACTCCTAATGAAATTAAAAAAATATTTAAAGCCTCAAGAATTATTGGTAAAAGATTTAAATTAGTTCATATATATAACAGGTCTGATTTAATTGAGGTGGCTACTTTTAGATCAGGTGATGATAGGACAAATGACGGGAGTCTTATTACAGACCAATCTGGAAAGATTCTTAGAGATAATATTTGGGGTACACTTGAACAAGATACCTATAGAAGAGATTTTACTGTAAATGCTTTGTACTACTGCCCTATTACTAAAAAAATAGAGGATCACAACAATGGCATAAAACATATTCATGAAAAAATAATTGTCTCAATTGGAAATCCAAAAAGAAGATTTGAAGAAGACCCAGTAAGAAGTCTGAGAGCAATTAGATTTAGCAATAAGTTGCAATTTAAAATAGATAAAAACATTAAAGAAGCAATATATGAAAAAGGTCATCTGCTATCAAATATATCAAATGCAAGATTATTTGATGAGTTCTGTAAGATATTTTTAAGCGGAATGGCTGAAAAAAACTTCAATAAATTAACATCATTCGGTTTAAATAAATATCTTATTCTGACAAACCCAGAAAAAAATGAATATACCTCAAGATTAATTATTGAAGCGCTTAGAAATACTGATAAGCGTTTAAAAAATAATCAATCAGTAACGCCAGGGTTCTTAATTGCTGCTTTGCTATGGCCAGAAATAATTGAGAAGTCTATGAAAAAAGGTGAAATAAATCTTAGGAAGTTTTTTAGATCGATGGACCAAGTGCTAAGAAAACAACAACAAATAACTGCAATACCTAGAAAGTTTCATAGCTATATTAAAGATATATGGGTCCTGCAGCTAAAGCTTCATAGCAGAATTGGTAAACAACCTTATAAAATATTAAAACATCCTCGTTTTAGGGCGGCATATGATTTCTTATTACTAAGAGAAAAAGCTGCAGCTAATAAAAAATATCTTGGAGATTGGTGGACTGATTTTCAAAAAAATGATGACTCCATTAAAAAATCATTAATTGAGAATCTAAGAGAGAAAAATAATGAAGAATCTTCCAAAATATTTGGTTTCTCTGCTGAGTTAAGATAATCTATTAATAAGAAAATAGGAATTTGATGAAGCCAGCTATAAATGAAATACCATTACCAAAATATATAGCCATTGAAGGTCCAATTGGTGTTGGTAAAACAACTCTAGCAAATAAGATTGCAGAAACTTTTAATTATGATGCTTTTTTAGAACAGCCTGCTGAAAATCCTTTTCTTAAAAACTTTTATAGAAATCCAAGTCAATCAGCGTTAGCAACACAACTTTTTTTCCTTTTCCAAAGAATGCAACAAATACAAGATTTAAAACAAAGAAGTCTATTTGAAAATGTTCGTGTAGCAGATTTCTTAATTGAAAAGGATAGATTATTTGCTGAAGTAACATTATCAAACGAAGAAATGAGTTTATATGACAAAGTATATGAGCATATTACTTTAGATGCTCCTTCGCCAGATTTAGTTATTTATCTTCAAGCTCCAATAGAAATATTAAAAGAAAGAATAACTAAAAGAGGTAATATTAATGAACAATATTTAACTTTAGATTATCTAGAAAGATTAAATGATGCCTATTCAAGATTCTTCTTAGATTATAAATCAGCTCCACTTTTAATAATAAACGCTGCTGATATTAATCTGGAATCAAATGATTCTGATTATGAATCATTAGTAACGATGATAATGTCTAATCCTAAAGGTACGAATTTTGTAAATCCTCAACCCTCTATTATCTAGAGTAAGTTAATGTCTGAAAATAATATTTATAATCCTATATCAACTAATCCTTATATTAAAAATATTGATGAATACTATGATCTTTATAAAGAATCTATAAACAACTCCGAAGCTTTTTTTCAAAAATTAGCAAAAGAAAATATTTCATGGATAAGCGATTTTAATAAAGTTCATAATGGTGGATTTGCAAATGCTGAGTGGTTTGCAGGCGGTAAAACCAATGTTAGTTTGAATTGTATAGATCGTCATCTTGATGAAAATTCAAATAAAACTGCTTTAATTTGGGAGGGGGATGATCCAAATGAATCAAAACAATTTACATACAAGGAACTGCACATACAGGTTTGCAAATTTGCAAATGTTTTAAAAAAGCTTGGTGCTAAAAAAGGATCTAGAGTATGTATATATATGCCCATGATTCCCGAAGCAGCATTTGCGATGTTAGCTTGCACCAGAATTGGTGCAATACATTCAGTTGTTTTCGGTGGATTTTCACCGGAATCATTGAAGGACAGGATATTGGATGCTGATTGTGAAATAGTAATAACTGCTGATGAAGGGGTTAGGGGCGGAAAGAAAGTGCCTCTTAAATCAAATGTTGATCAAGCTTTAATTAATTGCCCGAATGTTAAGACTGCTCTAGTTATTAAAAGAACAGGTGGAGATATAAATTGGAATAATGAAAGAGATGTTTGGTATGAAGATCTAGTAAAAAATGTAGCTCCTGAATGCGACCCTGAACCGATGGACTCAGAAGATCCACTTTTCATTTTATATACCTCAGGCTCTACAGGAAAACCAAAAGGAGTTCTTCATACTACAGCTGGCTACCTTCTTGGAGCTCATATAAGTTTTAAATATCTCTTTGGAATTCAGCCAACAGATATATATTGGTGCACTGCTGATGTTGGTTGGATCACTGGCCATACATACATCCTATATGGGCCCTTATCTAATGGTACAACAACAATAATGTTTGAAGGAATACCAACATACCCCTCTTCATCAAGATGTTGGGAAATATGTGATAAATATGAAGTAAATGTTTTCTACACAGCCCCAACAGCCATCAGGGCTTTAATGTCTCAAGGGAATGATCCAGTTCTAAAAACTAAAAGAAATAGCTTAAGGGTTTTGGGGACTGTGGGTGAGCCAATAAATCCTGAAGCCTGGGAATGGTACTACAAAGTGGTAGGTAATAGCTCATGTGATGTAATTGATACGTGGTGGCAAACAGAGACAGGATCGGTATTAATTTCTCCAATTGCTGGCATTACGCCAATGAAACCTGGATCAGCAACGCTGCCTTTTTTTGGAGTTAAACCAGTTCTATATGATGAACAAGGCAATCCTTTAGAGGATGCGAATTCTGGTAATTTAGTAATAGAAAAATCTTGGCCAAGCCAAATTAGAAGTGTTTATGGAGACCATGAAAGAATGATATCTACCTATTTTGAAACTTATAAAGATTTATATTTTACTGGCGATGGAGCACGAAGAGACGAAGATGGATATTTTTGGATTACAGGGCGTGTAGATGACGTGCTGAATGTTTCAGGACATAGATTAGGCACAGCAGAGATAGAAAGTGCCCTAGTCCTTCATGATAAAGTTGCAGAAGCAGCGGTTGTTGGTTTTGAACATCCTATTAAAGGACAAGGCATCTATGCATTTGTTACTCTTATGAAAGAAGAAGAATTTAATGAGGACTTGCGAATTGAGCTTATTCAATTTGTATCAAAAGAGATCGGCCCAATTGCCAAGCCAGATCTAATTCAAAATGCTCCAGGGCTCCCTAAAACAAGATCAGGGAAAATAATGAGAAGAATACTAAGAAAAATTGCTGAAGGTGATTTCTCAAACCTTGGTGATACTACAACACTTGCTGAACCGGCTGTTGTTGAATCTTTAGTAGAAAACAGTCAAAAACTATGAGATATATAATATTACTTAGCAACTTTTTACTGTTGATAAGTTGTAATATGAATCAAAATTATGACAAGTCTATGCTTCCAGATGCTGAGGAAAAATTTACTATGGAATCAATATATGCAGAGACGCTAACAAAAAATACAATCCAATGTAAACAACTACCTAAATCTATGTATCCACCTGCAACAATAAATGATAAGGGCCATACAAGAGAAGTTACTGATGAAAATGATTGCGTGGATATTAAAATGAAACAAATGGATACAAGAGAAATCCAAAGAGAAAGAAAGAAAGAAAAAGAATTTAAATTAGATTTAGATTTAGATGATCAAGATAAAGAATAATTATCCTCTAAAAATATTACCTTACCATCTTCTATTAACTTAATAAGATGTGCTTCTAAGCTATATTTAGCAATAGGATGTAACACATCAGGCACATCGTCATAAACTAATAATAAAAGTTCATTAAGATTAGATTTATTATTATTTTTAACACATCTTAAAACTTTTGATTCTCTAGTAAGTCTATGTCTAATAATCGAATCTATAGTTTTTGAAGGCTCATGCATATAGTTGCCATGACCAGGAGCAAAATAATCAATATCATAATTTTTTAATAATTCTAAAGAATTGAGATATGCTTTCATGCTTCCATCAGGAGGGCCAATCACTACAGTAGAGCCATCCATAATATGATCACCAGTTAATAAGCATTTGAAATCTTTAATGTAAAAACATAGATGATTCGAAGCATGACCCGGGGTATGAATAGCTTCTATAGAATACTCATCCGTAGAAATATGATCTCCATGATTTAAAACAACATCTGGTTTAAATGTTTCATCTTCCCATTCTGATTTGCCATCTACCAACCTTCCATACATAGGTATCTTAAGTTCTTTTGAGATAGGCAATGCGGCTGGCGAATGATCTGTATGGGTATGAGTTACGAATATCCTTTTTATCTTGCCATCAGCTTCTGACAATATATTCTCGATATGTTCCGGTATATTTGGGCCTGGATCTATAAGAGTAATGTCATTTACCCCAAGAAAATAAGTATTTGTTCCTTCACCAGTAAAGACTCCTCCATTAGGAGCTGTAATTTTCTTTAGTAGTTTATTCATCTAATGATCTTCATAACCCTCATCACCAGGCAACAACCCAACCCAATTACCATTTTCTTTAAAAAACTTTGGAAGTATAGGTGGAATATCTTTATTTGTTAATTTTTTTTGGTCTCTTAGAATATCTTTTGCAGATCTATAGCCCTCACAAGATTGTAAGTTTTTAATTGTTGGCATAATCATAGGCATATCACCCTTAAAAGCTTTTTCGATTGCTTTATTTGGATTAATCCAAACGCTTTTAGTTAATTCGAGACCATCATGTTCTACTGTTTGATTTTCAGGCAGGTAAGCGATAAAGAATCTTGTATCAAATCTTCTTGACTCAATCTTTGGAGTAATCCAATGAGACAACGGAGCAATATTTTTAGTAGTTAAGATTAAATTTTCTTTTTTACATATATCTAATAAATTCATCTTATTATCTATAAGCAATTTTCTGTATTCATCAAATCTAGATTTATCTTTTCCATCAAGATCTAACTTCTCACCAGAATTCTTTATAGCCATTAGGATGCCCACCTCTTCAAAACATTCTCTTATGCAGGCAATCCAATAACTTAATCCCCTCTCCCTTAACCCTAGTTTATCTGATGCAGAATTATCATTTAATCCATCGCAAAAATTCTCTAGGTCTGATAAATAATCATCATCATCTATTTTCCCGCCTGGAAATACATAGAGATTTCCAAATGGAGGTTTGTTTGATCTTTTTACCATTAGAACTTCCATTTCATTATCAGAATCTCTTAAAACTAAAACAGTCGCAGCTGGTGTTAAATTATCTTTCATATATTTGTTTGATATAGATTAGAATACTGCTTATGAGAATTACTGACAATCTAAAAAAAGATATCCATGATGCGCCAGAATGGTTTCTTGAAGCTATTAATATAGAACCAAAAGAAAAATATATCGAAAATCTTAAAGGCAATATTGCATACTCAAAATGGTCAAATAAAGGAAATGCTGAGGATCTTTTAATATTTATTCATGGAACAGGAGCCCATAAAAGATGGTGGGATCCTATAGCGCCTCAATTTATAGACTTTGCAGACATTATTGCGGTTGATCTGCCAGGTATGGGCCATTCAGATTTTAGAGAAACTTACAGCATTAAGGATTTTGGTGATGCTATTATTTCTATCATAGAAAAAGAAAAATCAAATAAAAAAATAAAGAATATTAATATTATTGGGCATTCATTGGGTGGCCAAGTGGCTGCCTATGTTGCATCAGAAAGAACTGAATTAATTAATAACTTAATAATGATTGATACTTTTATCCGCCCTCCAGGCTATGATCCTAAGGATCATGAAAGCGGCCCTCTTAGAATGATTAAATATTATCCTGATAAAGTAAGCATTCTTAAAAGATTTAGATTGCTGCCATCACAAGAATGTTTAAATGGGTGGTTTGTTAGGTATATTGCGGAACATTCTATAAAAGAAACTGAGGAAGGATGGCGCTGGAAATTTGATGATGCAATGTTTAATGGTTTAGAAAGATTGTTCGGTTATGAATTTACATTTGGTTGTCCGACGCTATTCGTTTATGGCGCTGAAAGTCTTCTCATGTCAGGAAACATTCTACCAAATATTAAAAAAACCTATTCTGACATCATGGAGTTTGAAGAAATTGCTGATGCAGCCCATCATGTATTCCTAGATAAACCATTAGAAATAGTTGATATAATTAAAAACCGTTTATTTTAATTATGAATTATTTTTATTTCTTCTTTTTTCTATCGCTTGCAATAATAATTTTAATCAAGCCTTTCACCCAATTTATTTCCGACTGGGTTATGAGGTCTGAGCGACTTACCGTCGCTGGTCTTTTGACAGGTTCTGTTGGGCTATTATGTATCTATATTAGTTTATTAGATCCATTCTGGTTCGAAAGAATGTGGATGATAGTTACCTTTGTTCTAGGCATTCTTCTTCTAATGAGAGGTTTCTTTATTATTTTCTTTTTAGGAGTAATAAAAAAGATGTTGCCTAGTTTTATGAAAAACTATTATAAGTTTTCTATTCCTATATCAATGATTATGTTTTTTTTAGCATTTATGATTGTTTCTACTGATTATGTCGGTCCACAAAAAGATATTAGTAGTTGTGAATCAGATGACCAAATCCAAGTTATATGTGATTTTAGCAATTCAGAGGACATTGTTATTACTCCAGATAAAAAATTTCTATTTATGTCACAGATGGGTTCAATAGCTCCATGGGGTGAGAATGAATCTGGTTATTTTGCAATCATGGACCTAAGTAATAATAAAAAAATAATTCCTAAAATAACACTGGAAGAAAATACATGGGGAGAAGAGACGTGTGCAAGAAAAGATTATGATGAATATGGGCCTCATGGAATTGATCTTGTAGAACGAAATGACGGAAGGTATCAAATAGGTGTTATTAGTCATCACCCAAAAGAATCGGTTGAAATGTTTGAGCTAAAAAAGAATGATTTAAGCTGGGAAATTATTTGGAGAGGTTGTGTAAATGTTCCTGATAAATTCTACTTTAATGACTTAAGTCTTAAAAAAGATGG
>Ga0208277_1002214_pt1 | contig 11116 bp, 10 predicted proteins | sample ETNtaG_5_FD_185782 | JGI IMG/M metagenome (GOLD analysis project Ga0208277, IMG submission 185782) | Marine microbial and viral communities from oxygen minimum zone, Eastern Pacific Ocean - ETNP201406SV205 (SPAdes) (version 2) | ecosystem: Environmental > Aquatic > Marine > Oceanic ...
CTAATAACCATTTCTTTTTTCAGCACAAGTGTACCAATTTGAGTTTTTAAAGTTAGAGTAGAGTCTGATTCTTGTAATAATTCGCCAGATACGACAGTGCCATTTTGTAATTCAACCTGATGCTGATTTTCAGGTATTTTTATAAGATCAAGTATATCTCGACTTATATTCGGCATGGTTTGTCCTTTTTCATAGCCTTTTACAACTCTTTTAAGTGAATCTATTTCTGTTTTTAATGCCTTTAGATTTGCCTCATATTCAAAGAATAATTCATCGAATTTCAATTTTTTATTCTCTGGCTCAACTCTTTGTTGTGGAAGTTTCTTAGGAGTTAAGTTGCCCTCTGTTTTATCATTTATTTCAGATATTTTGGTATATTGATTTTGATTATAATCAATAGTTAGCACAACATCTATATTCTTAACAGAAAACTTAGTATCAACTTCACCTTCCTGTTTGTGAGCTCCTTTAATTGTGTAGTTACCGATTCTAATTTTTTTAAATTTAAATTCACCATCTCCATTAGTTTTTTCATCATCTACTTCTTGATTATTATCATCGTATATAATCAAGTTTACTTTTTTTAATCCTTTGCCGTCTTTTCCAAGAACAACACCACTTACATTGAACTCTTCTTTTATTTTTCCTTTTTTATCAACAGCAAATAATAGGCTAGTTAGCAATAGGAATGATGAAAGATATTTATTCATGTTCTCTCTTAGAATAATGAGCTTTAAAAGCCATTCGCCTAACGGATTCAGCATTTTTCTTCTCTTCTCCTAATGCATAAACCATATTGATAATATTATCATAGTAGATATAATTATTTTTATTTTTTAACATAGGTAGAAGTTTATCTACTACAGATGGGTCATTAAAATTTGCGAGTTTATCTATTGCTTTTTTTCTTATATCAGATGGGTAGTCGTTGCTTTGTGCAATTTCAATAATTGCCTTTTTTATTTCAGGGTCATCAAATTCGCCAAGCGCTTCAAGCATTGTATTTAGTAGACTATAGTATTCTGTTTTCCCAAGATTATAAGTGTTTAATAGTGCTAAAACTAGATTCTCTTCTCGAACCCCTTTCATTGTATTCAATGCAAATTCTCGAACTTCTAGATTGGTATTTGGATCTCCCAATAGTTCTGCGAATGCAATGGAAACATCGGTTGGGTTTTTTTTACCTAATATTTCAACAGCTTTATTTCGAACCCCAATATTTATTTCCGGATCCCTAGCTATAGCTGTTAATATAGGTACAACTTGATCGGTTCCAATGGCTCCAAATGTTTCAGTTAGTAAGCGCTCTGTCCTTGCCATATTACTTTTAGCAACACCATAGAGATCAAGAAGCGCAAGTATTTGATCTTTAGTTCGAACTCGATTAAGGCTTTTTACCAAAGATATATGAATTTCATTTGTTCTTTTTTCCATTGTGTGCATTGATTTTATTAATGCCGCAGCGGCTTTTGGATTTTCAATAAACATTCCAAGCATGTTAATTGACTCATTTAGTAATGTATAGTCAACAGCTGTAGTATTTGCGACCATTTCAGAAATAGCATGCAATGCTCGAGGATGTTCTGTTTCTGCAAGAGTCTTACCAGCTGCAACCCGTAGTTTTACGTGCAGGTCAGCATCTTCGTAGACTTCAATTAATTCATCTAAAGCGCGAATATTTCCTCCGCGATAGGCACTTTTTAATTCTTGTACTGTGTTCAAGAAATCAGGGTCATTGGGATCTCCCATTGATTCTTTTCCAAAAATCCCTTTGATAGTCGAACATCCTTGAAGCATTAGAACAATAATAATATTTGTAAGAATATACCTATACATCATTTTCCCATAATTCTAACTTAAAATTTTCGCCATCAAAAATTGCGTAGGATGGTTTATTAAACCAGTCTCCTAAAACAGCTAATTTGCCATTATTGATTGAAAACATCTCACCTAGATGATAATGCCCTGAGACCATATAATCAAAACCATTATTAAAATGTTTTTCCGCAACTTTTTTTAACTCATTTCTAACTTTTTTATTAATCTCTGCTTCCGGAGGATAGTGTTTACCGCTTTTTGAAATGAAGTTGGCGATTTTATATCCAATTGTAGGATGTAGCCATTGAAATAAAGAGATAAATATTTTTGATCTAATTACTTTTTTTAATAATCGGTAACCATAATCCCAGCTTAAAATTCCATCGCCATGGGTTAAATAGAAATTTTTTCCATTAATTTTAATCTTTTTATCGTTGAGGTAAACCTCATCCATAATTTCATTTTTAATAAAATCGCCAATCCAATAGTCATGGTTTCCAGCAAAAAAGTAAAGGCTAATTCCATTTTCTTTCAAATTTTTGGCTTTTTCATAAAAATCAGAATATGATTTTGGAATCATATGCGGATATTCAAAGTAGAAGTCAAAAAGGTCACCAACAAAAAAACAAGATCCGCCAGTTTCTATAATTTTATCAAAAAGACGATAGAGCTTTGCCCTACGTTTTTTTTCACTATTATCATTAGATAATTTCAAATGGATATCGGAAATAAAATAGACAGGTGTATTCATAGATGGCAAAAATTACTGTTTAATAGCAATTATTATAATTTATTTTTTTGGCCTCATTTCTATTTATCTAGTCTTACAATGAGTTAAATTAATATTATGAGAACAATACTTTGTTATGGCGATTCAAACACATGGGGATTTGTTCCAGGTGCATTTAACCCTGATACATTTTATATGGAGCGCTATCCATTATCAAAACGTTGGCCTGGTATAATGGGGGATATATTAGGTAGTGAATATCATATCATAGAAGAAGGACTAAATGGTAGGACTACAAACGTAGAATATCCTGACATATTAGGCAGGAGTGCTACATCGTATATAGAGCCGTGTCTATATTCTCATTCGCCTTTAGATATTATAATAGTGCAATTAGGAATTAATGATTTAAAAAATATTTTTAATCGGGAAATTTTATCAATATCAAATGGCATGGCAGAGTTAATTGATTTGATAAAAATGACGTCATTCGGAGCAGATATGCAAAGTCCACCTAAGGTACTTTTGCTTGCACCACCACCTCTAGCCCATGAAAATTATGTTGATCAAAATAATAGTAATGTTTTTAAAGGTGGGATGAAAAAATCTTATGAATTTGATAAACATTATTCAAAAATAGCAGAACAAAAGAATTGTCATTATTTGAATCTTGCGTCTATAGTTGAATACTCCATTATAGACGGTCTTCACTTAGATGAGAATGGGCATAAGATTGTTGGAATCGAGGTTGCGAAAAAAATAAGTAAAATATTTCAAAAGTAACTTTTTCATTATTTTTTGCATGATATATAAATAGTGAGGTATATATAAAATTCTTGAATAGTTGACTTATTTTACTAAAAAGAATTAGAATTAAGGAAACTTAGTTATGATGAGGGCGTATTTTAAATTAAAAATGAAACTTTTTTACATTATACTTTTATTTCTGTCAAGTCTAAATGCTCAATCATTTGGTCAAAATAAGGTTCAATATAGGGATTTTGATTGGAACTTTATTCAGACCCCTCATTTTGATATTTATTACTATGGGAATGAACAGGATCTTGCAGAATTTACAGCAGAGGTAGCTGAGGAATCTTACGAGCAGATTTCCATTCATCTTAGATGGAATTTAAATAAGAGAGTCTCAATAATGGTTTATAACTCACATAATGAATTCCAACAAACGAATGTTGTGGGTACTTATATGCGTGAAGGAATAGGAGGTGTAACGGAGTTATTTAAAAATAGAGTGGTGTTTCCATTTGAAGGGAACTATGAACAATTTCGCCATGTGATTCATCATGAATTGGTGCATGCTGTTATTAATGATATGGTCTACGGCGGAAGAATGCAAAATGTTGTATCGAGTAGAACAAAAATAAGGGTACCAATTTGGTCAAACGAGGGTTTAGCAGAATACTTAAGCTCAAATTGGGATACCAAAGCAGATATGGTAATGAGGGATATTGCAGTTCACGAGCGTATGCCATCAGTTAAAGAATTAAATTATTTCATGGCGTATAAAGGCGGTCAATCACTCTGGCGTTTTATAGCAGGCAAGTATGGTCGTGAAAAAATTGGCGATGTTTTTAGATCTATGAAAATAACTCAGAATGCTGAGAAAGGATATGAGCGAGCACTTGGAATGAATTATGAAGATCTCACGACCAAATGGCACAAGTATTTAAAAAAGGAATATTGGTCAGATGTTAAGAATCGAGATCCGCTTGAGGATATGTCAGAAAAATTAACTGATCATAAAAAAGCCAATAATTTCTACAACATCAGCCCTGCTCTTTCACCTGATGGAAGTATGGTTGCGGTTTTAACTGATCAGAATGGTTATTTTGATATACATATATTAGATGCAATTACGGGTAAAAGGATTAAGAAGCTAGTCAAAGGGAATCGGAGTGTTGATTTTGAAGAATTGAAGTGGCTCCAGCCAGGGCTTTCATGGTCCCCAGATAATAAGAAGATTGTTTTTGCAGCAAAGGCAGGTAAGGGCGATGTCTTACATGTAATAGATATTGAAAGCCGTAAGAGTGAGAAATATGAGTTAGATATTGAAGGCGTTTTTTCTGCGTCTTGGAGTCCAAAAGGTAATGAAATCGCATTTGTTGGTCAGTCGGGTAGTTCAAGTGATATATTTCTATATGATTTAGAAAAAAAGTCTTCTAGGAAAATTACTGATGATATTTTTTCTGATTCTTTCCCAACTTGGAATGCAGAAGGAACAAAGATAGCATTTGTTTCTGATCGTGGTGATTGGATTGATGGGGAATATGATAAACCAATGCATAACCATGATTATGGCCAAACTGACATATATACTGTTGATGTCAGTACAAAGACCATAAATAGAGTTACCAATACACAGTATAATGAGACCCATCCAGTTTGGTTAGGGGCAGCAGATAAAATTTTTTACACAGCAGATTTTAATGGAATATGGAATCTATATTTACATCCAATGAAAGAAAATCAAGAAAATAATTATTTATCTGAACCTTATGCAGTCACTAATGTTTTAACAGGTTTACAGCAACCAACCTTAAGCAAGGATGGCAGTTTACTAATTTTTGCTGGCTATTCTGGAATTGGTTGGGATTTATATAGCTTAGCAAATCCTTTACAATTAAAAAAGCAGACTGTTAATCCAACTCAATTTATTTTAAATAGTGAGGTAAACACTGAGTCTATTACTGATCTTAGAAAACACAAATTAAATAAAGATATAAGTATAAATAGAGATGATAATTACTCCGATTATATTTTTGCAAGAGGATATCAATATTACAACACCCCAAATGAAGAAAAATTTAGCTCCCAAGAAGCGATTGTAATCGATACTTCAAAAATTGATGGGCAATATATACCAAAGGCATATAAGACTAGATTTACACTAGATCTTGTTAGTGGGAATCTCCAAATTAGTAATGTTTTTGGGGCTAGCGGTATGACATATTTTTCGTTTAGTGATATCCTAGGAGATCATCAAATCGCATTTGGAACAGAAATGGTTTTGACGCTTGAAAATAGTGATTACTTTTTTCAATATGGATATCTTAAAAATAATACAGATTATTATCTTATTGCCTTTCAGAATGCAAATTTTTTTAATGCAAATTATTATACTGGAGCGGTTGGTAGATTAAGGCATTATGGTTTGCAAAGTATTATTTCTCAGCCATTCAGTCGATTCCAAAGATTAGATTATGGTCTATCTTGGCACAATATTAATTATTCAATTTTAGAACAGGGTATTAATAATTTTGGACAAGTTGAATATTTTCAAACTTACTCTTCAACATATTCTACTGTTTTGCCTAGAGTTAGTTGGATTTATGATAACTCAGTATTTGGCTTTACAGGTCCAGTTGATGGATTTAGAAAAAATACAACATTAACAGTTAATCCAGGTTACGGTTCAAATGAAATAAAATTTCAAACAATTAAATCGGATGTTAGAAAATATTGGCGTTTTGGTAGAGACTATACGATTGCGTTGAGGGGTTTTATTGGGAAAAGCTTTGGTCCCAATAAACAAAAATTTTTTATGGGAGGGATACCATACTTACTTAGTGGAGGTGGAGAGACAAATGGTTTAGAGGATGATAGTTCTTTTAGAGATGTACTATTGGATACATCTAACGCGTCAATTATTCATGATATTTATTTTACTGAATATGCATGGCCTCTAAGAGGAGCTCGATTTGCTGAGCGTTTTGGAAATACAACATCTCTTTTTAATTTTGAAGTACGTTTTCCATTTATAAATTATCTTGCATTAGGCTTCCCATTAAAAATGATATTTGGGAATATAAGGGGTCACGCATTCGTGGATTTAGGTGCTGCGTGGGATGAAACCAGTGAATTTTCTTCAAAAAATTGGCCAGAAAGATATGGTCAAGATGTTTCAGGAAATTATTCGCCATGGGTTGTTACTGCTGGCTTGGGTACAAAAATTAATTTAGGTTATTTTCTCTTAAAAATCGAAATGGCTTGGGATAAAAACCCGAGCGGATATTCTAGGCCTCAATGGTATTTTTCTTTGGGCCCGGACTGGTAGGTTCATCTAGTTTTTTTAATAACTAGATAATTGATTTTTAAATCATGCCAATAAACAAATCAAAAACATTATTTTTATGTTCTTCTTGTGGTAACGAATATCCAAAATGGAATGGTCAATGTCCTGCATGTAAAGAATGGGGTACTTTATCAGAGTTTAAAACATCCAAAAAAAATAAAAGAAATACAATCCAAAAGGATTCAAAGTTATTAAGTGATATATTGAATACTGGTTCAGAAGAGCGTTTTCATACTGGTTTAAATGAAGTTGATAGGGTCCTTGGTGGAGGATTATTGGCTGGCTCGTTAATTCTTCTTGGTGGAAATCCAGGTATTGGAAAATCTACTCTAGCCTTGCATATTTGTTCTGGAATAAATCGTAAGGCATTATATATATCAGCTGAGGAAAGTGAAGAACAAGTTGCACTTAGATCAAATAGACTAAAAATTAATTCAGAAAATTTATTTTTTTCTGGAGAAAATGATTTAGAAGGGATATTAAATCATCTAAATCGAATCAAATCAGAAGTATTAGTTATTGATTCTATCCAAACAATAATGAATTCAGAGCTTGATTCTTTACCTGGCTCGCCAAGTCAAATACGTGATTGTGGGCAAAGACTTTTAGAAGTGGCAAAACATAACAATATAGCTATTATTATTGTAGGCCACGTTACCAAAGAAGGTACAATTGCTGGACCAAAAATGTTAGAGCACATGGTGGATACAGTATTATACATGGAGGGCGATGATCGATATGATTATCGAATGCTAAGATCAGAAAAAAATCGATTTGGAGCTACTCACGAGGTTGGTATTTTTCAAATGAGTGAGAAAGGATTAGAGGAGGTTAAAAATCCTTCTGCAATGTTTTTAGCCGAGCGTAGTGTTGGCATTGCTGGGACTACTATTTATCCATCTCTTGAAGGGACTAGGCCAATCCTTGTTGAAGTTCAGGCACTAGTTTCAAATGCTAATTATGGGACACCTCAGCGCAATACCAATGGATTTGATTATAAGCGATTAGGGATGTTGCTTGCTGTTTTAGATAAAAGAATTGGTTTGTCCATGGCCACCAAGGATGTATTTGTTAATTTAGTAGGAGGATTAAAAGTTGATGATCCGGCGCTGGACCTTGCAATTATTTCTTCAATAGCATCTAGTATGCTAGATAGGCCAGTTGATAAGAGGATAGTATTATGTGGAGAAGTTGGATTGACTGGTGAAGTTCGCTCCGTAAACCGTATTGAGCATCGTTTGAGTGAGGCAATATCTTTAGGTTTTGAAATAGCATTAGTACCTGCTTTGAGTATGAGTAAAAATCTTGATACTTCGAAGTTGAATATTAAAGTTAATCCAATAAAAAATGTTAAAGATGCTTTTAAATTTTTATTCTAAAAACTCTTGAAATTCAAGATACATAAATTTTCACAAAGCTCTAAAGCGCGAACAGGGTTTTTAGAAACTGCACACGGCCTAATAGAAACCCCAGTATTTATGCCTGTTGGAACTATTGGAGCGGTAAAAATGCTAAGCCCAGAGGAACTAAAAGAAATTGGTTTCAAAATAATACTAGGTAATACATATCATTTATACTTGAGGCCTGGAATTGATATAATTAAACAAGCTCGAGGTCTTCACAATTTTATTTCTTGGGACAGGACCATTTTAACTGACAGTGGTGGTTTTCAAGTGTTTTCCCTTTCTAAATTAAATAAGATATCTGAAGATGGGGTTGAATTTCAATCCCATATCGATGGTAGCAGGCATTTATTAACACCAGAAAGGTCTATGGAAATTCAGAGGTGTCTTGGTTCAGATATTATAATGGCATTTGATGATTGTCCACCAGCAAATGCAGATTATGCTACTATAAAAAAGTCTGTTGAAAGAACTTCAAACTGGATTATTAGATGTTCAAATTGGCTGAACAAAAATCCAGAACTTTATAATCACGAGCAAACTCTATTTCCTATTATTCAGGGAGGGATTGATAAAGAACTCAGAATGATAAGTGCTGAACAACTAGTCCCTGTAGCATCTTGCGGAATTGCTATTGGAGGCCTTGCGGTTGGAGAAGAAAAAAATGCAATGCTTGATACTATAGAATATTGTGATGGTTTACTTCCACGTAATTACCCTCGATATCTTATGGGAGTAGGGAAGCCAACTGATTTGATTGAATCAGTAAAAAGAGGTGTTGATATGTTTGATTGCGTTATGCCAACCAGAAATGGTAGAAATGGACATATTTTTACGCCTAAGGGAGTAATCAATATAAGGAATGAAAAATTTAAAAATGATCACTCTCCCATTGATGAAAAAAGTTCTCATCGATGGGGTACATTATTTTCGAAATCTTATGTTAGGCACCTTTTCAAAATAAATGAAGTTCTAGGTCTTCGGATTGCATCGGTGCTAAATCTTACTTATTATAATAATTTGATGAATGAAATAAGGCTCAATATAAAAAAAGATAATTTTGAAAATTGGTCTAATACCACTCTAGATAAAATGAGTCACATGAAAGGAATGTAATGTCTAAAATTATTTCAAGAGTAATAGATGCTTATGTTTTTAAAGAGACAATTAGTGACTTTAAATTTTTATTACTTAAACGAGCAGAAACAAAAATATACGAACATTTGTGGCAAGGTGTTGCTGGAAAAATAGAAAAAGGAGAGACTGCTGTTGAGACAGCTATTCGTGAGTTAGAAGAAGAAACAGGATTTACTCCTACTAGAATGTTTGTGGCTGATTATGTGAGTAAATTTTACGAGTCACATGATGATAGAATTAATTTAGTGCCTGTATTTGGAATTGAAGTAAAAGATTCTGGTGTTACTCTTTCAAAAGAGCATTCTGATTTTAAATGGGTATCATATGATATAGCTGTTAAAACACTTGTTTGGAAGGGGCAGAAAGAAGGAATTTCAGCGGTACATGATATGCTAATATCAAATGATGATAGATTGAAATGGTCAAAAATATTTTAATTTAATTGGAGTATAAAAAATGTTAGAAGTAGGAAATAAGGCACCAAATTTCACCTTGGATAATCAAGACGGTAACTCTGTTAGTCTTAATGATTTTAAAGGGAAAAAGGTTTTAGTATGGTTTTACCCTAAAGCAAGTACTCCAGGCTGAACAATTGAAGGTCAAGTATTCCGGGATGAATACAAAAATTTTAATGGCAAGAATACAATAATAATTGGAATTAGTGCAGATTCTATAAAGACTCAAAAGAATTTTTGCACTAAACAAGGATTTCCATTTTCTCTTCTTTCAGACCCAGAAAAGGCAACTATTAAAGCATATAAGGCATATGGAATGAAAAAGTTTATGGGCAAAGAATATCAGGGTATTTATCGTATATCATATTTGATTGATGAAAATGGAATAATTGAAAAGGCTTATGAAAAAGTAAAGCCCAAAGAACACGCTATTAAGGTATTAGAAGACATCGGTTAAAATGATAAGGTAAGACCTGAATCTTTGAATGATTCTTCATTAGTTTGATTATTAATATATCCCATCATAACAGAGTGTCCTTTTATTATTATTTTGTTTTTATAGATATCATAACTTGATAGATGTATTGGTTTACCTCCAATTGATAATGCAGCTGTGTTTTCAATAGAAATGCTGATATCATTTTTTGAGAATGTATTTAAGTTTTGTAAATCATTTCTCAGAATATAATCGTGACCTGATTTTCCAATTGAAACTTCAGGTTTTAAGTTATCATAAATACATCCGCAATATATAGGAAGGATTACTTGAAATACTACCCAAGAAGTTGATAGGTTTTTTATATCACAATATATGCGAGTTCTACTTTTTAGATTAAGTGCCTTTTGTATTCCACTTGCATTAACCAATAAATTATAATGTGACAACCTTACCCCAGCTTCTTTTTCAAAGCTTAGTACTGCTTCATCGCTGAGCAAGGGCTTGTATTTTGGTTCATACTCTTTTGAATATTCTTTTATTTTTGAAAATAAATTTGTATTTGATGAAATCAGTTTTTGCGAATCAGATTTATCTTTAATCTGACTCATACTTAAGCTTGATGGTAAGACTGCTGATGCACCGAGGTTCCATATACCATATATCAATATTTCTGTTTGTGGATATTTTAGTTGAGGCAGTACCAATCTGCTCTTTGGTTTAATTCCTAAATCATCTAGCCAGTTGCTTGTCTGTTGGACATAAGAATAGAAATCATGGTTTGTGATTTTTAATTTTTCCATTAAAATTTCATCAGAAAACTTTATTGTTTGCCCTTCGATAAGAGATCTCATTGAAGGATATGGTATCATATATTCAATTGGTTCAACATTTCCAATACATTGGGCATTATAAATTCTAGTTTTTATACTTTTTTTCATTTTGAAAAATAAAAATGATAGATCATAATTAAGATTAATTTTTTCATTGGAATTTTACAAAATATGTTTGTACTCTGTTGTATACAAAACGATTATACTTATG
>Ga0208277_1002216_pt1 | contig 11114 bp, 10 predicted proteins | sample ETNtaG_5_FD_185782 | JGI IMG/M metagenome (GOLD analysis project Ga0208277, IMG submission 185782) | Marine microbial and viral communities from oxygen minimum zone, Eastern Pacific Ocean - ETNP201406SV205 (SPAdes) (version 2) | ecosystem: Environmental > Aquatic > Marine > Oceanic ...
ATTCTGGACGGAGCAAGCAAGGGTAACAGCGCTATTTTGCACACAGGTTTTGATGCTCCGGAAGGTTCACTAGAATTGGAGTGTGTTCGAAACGGTTACAGAGAATACCTGAAAATCCGGAAAAGCCTCAATTTACCTCTTCTCAAAACCGGGGCTTTGATTGCCGCATGGACTCAAGATGAAGAAGAGCGACTCCCGGAAATTCTTGAGAAAGCGGTCAACAATGGGATTGAAGATTTGCGACAACTGAGTCGTCCGGAGATCCTTGTTATGGAACCTAATATTTCAGAAAAAATTCGGGCAGCAATTGCTGTCCCCAATGAATTTGTAATAGATCCATGGTCAGCTCCTTTAGCATATTTGACTCAAGCAGTTGCAAATGGTGGACATGTATTTGTTAATACCGAAGTTAAGGGAGGAGAATTTTTCGGGGATCATTGGATACTCCAAACTAACTGCGGATCTATCAAAGCCAAACATGTCATTAATTGCGCGGGACTTTTTGGTGATCTTGTGGATAAGGTTGTTTTAGGGCAAAGCGAATTTACAATCAAGCCACGAAAAGGCCAGTTTGTAGTTTTTGACAAGTCTGCGGGTTCCTTGGTTAGATCGATTGTTTTTCCTGTCCCGACGGAACGTACTAAAGGCATTGTTATTTTTCCAACAATTTTTGGCAATCTCGCAGTTGGACCAACTGCAGAGGATCAGGAAAGCAGAAACGATGCATCAGTTGACAAGGTAATCTTGAAGTCACTCCACGCACAAGCCATCAGCAGAATTCCCGCTCTTACCAACATTCCTGTTACAGCTACATACGCTGGAATTAGACCTGCTTCAGAAAAAAAAGAATACCGTATTGTCAATGATACAGAACGAAACTGGATCACTCTAGGAGGAATACGTTCCACAGGGTTGACTGCAGCACTCGGTCTAGCTCAGTACGTCCAAAAACTTCTTGAAAAGCGAGGGGCAAAGTTTAAAAAACTATCGAGACCTGTTGTCCCATTCGTTCCTAATCTAGCAGAACATCTCCCACGCGACTGGCAATCTTCAGGATACGGCGAAATTGTTTGTCATTGTGAGATGGTAACTCAGCGTGAAATTTGCGAAGCACTTAAAAGTCAAGTGCCAGCGGCTAATTTAGGTGGATTGAAACGCAGAACCAGAGCCACCATGGGACGTTGTCAAGGGTTTTATTGTTCGGCTCGCCTGGCCGAATTGACCGAAGGTAGATTTTCCGAATCTCTTGCCATTGGAACTTCCAATGGATGAAATACTTGAAAAACAAAATATCGATGTTGCTGTTATAGGTGCGGGTCCTTCCGGACTTTCAGCTGCAATTACTTTGAAAAAATCTGGAATTCAAAGGGTAGTTGTTTTGGAGAGAGAAGCTGTTGCAGGAGGAATTCCAAGACATTGCGGACATCCGCCGTTTGGTATTCGCGAATTTCAGAGAATCTTGACCGGTCCGACATACTCAAAAAAACTGGTCGAAGAGGCACAAAATGTCGGAGTGATAATTAAGTTGAAAACTACCGTAACGATGTTATTTTCAGGTGGGAAACTAAGTATCACCTCGCCAGACGGAGGGAAGCAATTAACAGCAAAACGTGTTTTGCTTGCTACCGGAATACGTGAGACTCCATGCTCCACCAGAATGGTTTCAGCTAGTAGGTCTTTGGGTATTTTTAACACTGGCGCGCTTCAATCAATGATTTATCTAAAAAACCTGATCCCCTTTCGCCGACCGATTATTGTTGGAACTGAAATTGTCAGCTATTCTGCACTGCTCACTTGCCGCAATGCAGGTATCCAACCAGTTTCAATGTTGGAAGAAAAGGCTCACTCGACTGTAAGATGGCCAATTTATATGCTAGGACGTTGGTTGGGGGTACCTTTATTATTGCAAACGAGCATCGTTAAGATTCTCGGCAAGGAGCGTGTTGAGGCAGTTGAAATTTCAGATGGAAACGGTCAGATGAAAAAAATTGTTTGTGATGGTGTCCTTTTTACTGGGCAGTACTTACCAGAATCAAGCTTAGCGCGTATCAGCCACCTTGAGTTTGATCCAAAAACCAATAGTCCTAAAGTTGATGAATTTGGAAGATGTTCTGATCCGGTGTACTATGCGGCGGGAAATGTGGTACAACCAACCCAGGATGAAGCTAAAGTTCCCATTTATTATACTGCTGAAAATCTTCCTAATCCTGTCTATGCTGCGTGGCAATGTTGGAAACAAGGCCGAGCCACTGCAAAAAACATTGTCAAAGATCTAGCAGGGACACTTCCATCTTTTTCCCATTAATCAAAAGGTTTAAATGAAACTCGGTGCCATTGATCAAGGAACCACCAGTTCTCGTGCTTTGATGTTGTCTGATGGTAAGGCTGAGGTTTTTGCCACGTTAACGCACAAGCAATTTTATCCAGTATCCGGTTGGGTGGAGCACGACCCACGAGAATTGTTGAAAAATATTTTGACTTGCTGTGATGCATTGGAAAGTGCAGATGCTCTGGGTCTTGACAATCAAGGTGAAAGTTGTCTTGCATGGGATAAAAAGACTGGAGAACCTATTAGTCCTGTCATCGTTTGGCAAGACAATAGAACCACAAACATAACAAATAAATTAAAAAAAGACGGACATGAAGAACAAGTGAAAGCTTTGACTGGACTACCCTTGGATCCATATTTTTCAGCTTCAAAGTTGGCGTGGATTTTAGAAAATGTTCCAGAAGCAAAAGAACTATTGGGTAAAAAAAGGTTGGCACTTGGTACAACCGATGCGTTTTTTTTGCAGAATCTGGTTGGCCGATTTGTTACTGATGTTACAACCGCATCTCGTACCTCTTTAATGAATCTTAAAACAATGCAATGGGATGATAAACTGTGCAATTTATTTGGTGTGCCGAAAGATACATTACCTGAAATATTGTCCACACAAGATGAATATGGTGAGTTGAAAGTAAAAGGTAGGAATATACCTCTTCGAGCCAGTGTTGTTGATCAACAGGCATCACTATATGGGCATGGTTGTCGAAATGTTGGTGATGTTAAAATCACACTTGGTACAGGAGCATTTGCTCTGGTCATTAATGGAAATTCTCCAGAAATGAATGATCCAAATGGATTGTTGCCGACAGTTGCCTGGCGTTTAGGGAGTGAAAGACCTATTTATGCATTGGACGGAGGTGTTTACAATGCGGCATCTGCGGTGAATTGGGCGCGAGGGTTAGGATTATTTTCCGAGTATAAGGAAATCAATGCTTTTGATACTCCAGCGGCAATAGATCGAGGGTTGATTTTTGTTCCTGCACTATCCGGATTGGCTTGTCCTCATTGGCAGCGAGATTCGAGAGCCTGTTTTGAAGGTATGACACTTGATACTGGTCCATTGGATATGGTGCAGGCAGTATTGGAAGGCGTGGCTCTGCGCATTGCTGAGGTTATATTTGCCATGGACAAAAGAGTATCTATTGGACAAGAAATTACTATTGATGGAGGTTTATCTAATAACTCCTACATATGTCAGTTTCTGTCTGATGTATTAGGACGCAGTATCCAAGTTATGAGTCACCCCGAATTGACAGCTATTGGTTGTGCACAACTAGCTGGCTCAGGATTGAAAGAAGTATCAGTGACTGAGAAAAAAGGGCGGATTTATGTGCCTAAAGTGAATTTGAGTACGGAATGGATGAAATTATTTTCTTCCGCAATAACTCGTCGATCTAACTCTGGATGAAATCGTACAATTATACAGCTTTTCACATTGAGAATGATTGACTCACAATGATCATTGAATTTGCTTGCAGGGCTGAATAAAATTCTGTTAAAGTGAGCTAATAAATCCACTCAACATATTTTAAGATTATTATCATGCCCTCATCTACTTTTATTGATCACAGTTCATATCGTGATTCCCACATTCGTGAAATCCTTAATAATGTAAACAGCATCGCAATGGTTGGAGCGAGTGCGACTTGGAACCGCCCCAGTAATTTTGTCATGAAATATCTCCTGCAAAAAGGTTACAAGGTGATTCCAGTTAATCCTAATACAAAGGAAAAAGAAATATGTGGTGAAAAAGTGTTTGGGGATCTAGCCTCTATATCAGGAACTGTAGACATGGTGGACATGTTCCGACCTGAACATGAAGCTCATGAACTGGTTGAAGATGCAATCAAGATTGGCGCGAAAGTTTTTTGGATGCAACTGGAAATTTTTAACAATAATGCGGCTCAACTTGCAGAAAAAGCAGGTTTGCAGGTAGTGATGAATCGCTGCCCTAAAATAGAATATGCCAGACTTTTTGGTGAACTTGGGTGGGGCGGAATTAACACAGGAGTTATCAGCAACTCTAGGCGGAGGCTTAAATGAAAAAACTGCATCCACAATATGGGTTTAATACACTGGCTGTTCATGCTGGAACGGCCCCTGATCCGACAACAGGAGCGCGATGTTTCCCAATTTATCAAACTTCCTCATATGTGTTTGATGATGCAGATCATGCTGCTTCACTTTTTAACCTACAGGCACCCGGATTTATTTATTCTCGTCTAAGCAATCCAACTGTAGCAGCATTGGAAGAAAAACTTGCGACACTGGAAGGAGGTAGAGGAGGAACAGTTACTTCTTCTGGACACGCTGCTGAAACGCTAGCCCTTTTTCCCCTAATGGCACCAGGAATGGAGGTGATTGTTGCTAACAAGCTTTACGGTGGAACGATTAACTTGATGGGAAAAAGCTATCGTAAATTTGGTTGGAGTGCAGTCTTTGTGGATGCAGACAATCCGGAAGATTTTCATAGGGCAGTCACAGAAAAAACTCGGGCAATATTTGTAGAAAATCTGGCTAATCCGGGTGGAGTGGTGATTGATCTGGAAGCAATTGCTAAAGTTGCAAACGAAGCAGGTGTCCCATTAGTCGTTGACAATACAATGGCTACACCATATTTGAGTCAGCCATTTGAATGGGGGGCAGATATAGTTGTGCATTCTACGACAAAGTTTTTGTCCGGACAAGGAAATGCACTTGGAGGAGTTGTAATAGATTCAGGCAAATTCGCCTGGCTGGGAAATTCTAAATATCCAAGTTTGAGTGAGCCTTCTCCGGAATATAATGGACTCACTTTTGCGGAAACATTTGGTGACCTAGCTTATACTATGTACAGCCATGCCATTAGTCTGCGTGATTTGGGTTGTTCACAATCTCCTATGAATGCCTGGATAACGCTAAACGGTATCGAAACACTGCCTTTGCGAATTGAAAGGCACTGTTCAAATGCTTTGGCAGTTGCACAATTTCTTGAAAAACATCCAAACGTTGAATGGGTTTCTCATGCTGGACTTAGATCAAGCCCTTATTATGAACTTGGAAAAAAATATTTGCCTGCTGGCACAGGTTCTGTTTTTACTTTTGGTGTAAAAGGTGGATATGAGAGTGGTATAAAAATGCTGGAAATGGTCGAACTATTTAGTCATGTTGCAAATCTTGGTGATACCCACTCACTGATTCTCCATCCTGCTTCAACTACTCACAGACAACTATCTGAGGAACAACTTATTGAAGCGGGTGCCGGTGCTGAAGTTATTCGACTTTCGGTTGGAATTGAATGCTTGGAGGATCTTATTGCCGATCTGGATCAGGCACTGAACAGTCTATATAGAAGTAGCAATTAAAAATATTTTGAAAATTAATCTATAAATGAAACAATCTTATAATTTGTTATTTAGACCGTAAATAGAAATATAAATGGTATAAGGTTTTTCAGCTGCCAATCGTTATCGATTTCCTCGAAAAAATTTTTCAGGAGTTATAAACAGATCTCTCTATAATTTGAAAGAGGAATAATTTCTAACTCAAGCAGGCCATAAATAATAGAGGTAACCAGTATAAATTGCAAGAAACAGAAAACCCTCTTTTCGATCTAGAACAAGGCCTGTCTTTACTGTAGGAAGGAGTAGGATCGTAACAGCAAGCATCACATAAAGGTCTGAGGAGTTAATCCCTTTGGCGTCCAGAGGTGCAACGAGTGCAGCAAGCCCTAGCACAAACATAATGTTGAAAAGATTTGAACCCACCGCATTCCCGATTGCAAGATCCGAACTCTTTCTGTAAGCTGCCATCAGTGCTGTTGCTAATTCTGGAGTGCCTGTGCCGATTGAGACAATAGTAAGGCCGATTAAAGCTTCACTTAACCCCCAGATTCTGGCAAGATCTACTGCTCCTGTAACAAGAAAATTTGCACCGAATCCTAAGGTTATAATTCCTACAATTAGTAAAGCAATAACGCGCAAAATATTTTTGTCTGGCGTCTCCGGAATATCTAGCCCCTCAATTTTGTTCTCTTCCGGAGTTGTTCTCTTGACTGTCATGATATTGCCGGTAATATAACCCGCAATACACATCAGTAAAAATGCACCTTCCATGCGCGAAATATGTAAATCCTCAAGTAGAACAAATAGCATAAATGTCGCACCTGCCAAAAGCGGAACGTCAGCTTTTACTAGGTGTGAATCAACTTTTAATGGGGTGAAAAGTGCAGAGAGACCTAGAATCAGTGCTATGTTTAGTATATTAGAACCAACAACATTTCCAATCGCAATTCCGCCCTGATGATCGATTGCGGACTTTACACTGACAAGAGCTTCCGGAACACTTGTTCCCAGTGCTACAACCGTCAGTCCGACAATCAATGGACTTAACCCCAAGTTCAATGCCAGAGTAGTTGCGCCCTTTACCAACCAGTCAGCTCCAAAAAAAAGAAGAACCAGTCCTCCAAGAATATAGATGATAATCAACATCAATTCAGGCATAAATCATTTTTGATGTGGTTTTAGTTATAGAATCATGAATTTAATTTTAGTTATGATCTTCTTCAAGTCGCTTTCCCATGCTGAGTGCTTTGTCATCTTTAAATCCCAGTTTCTGATAGAAAGACATAACTCTATCGTTACCATGGCGAATCTGCAAATTGATTTTGGGGCATCCTCTTTTTCGTAATTCTGATTCGACACTTTCCATCATTTTCTGTCCGTAACCAAGACCCTGAAAATTAGGATGTACTGCCAAATAATTAATCCAGCCCCTGTGCCCTTCATAACCTCCCATTACAGAAGCGATCAATAAACTGTCTAGCATACCGACCAAAAATAATTCAGGTTGAATTTTAAGCTTTCTGGCAATGTCCTTATGAGGATTATTCCAAGGAACAATTAGTTCGCAGATTCTCCAGAGTGCAACTACAGCAGTCTCATCCTCTTTTTGAAAAGGTCGGATATTCAATGGGTTTTTAGGCATTAGTCATTACGGATGAAGGTGGCATTTTTGGATGAAAGCAAGTAAACAGGATATTTGATGCTTTCTAAAACATAAGCCGAAATACCTTTATCTGAAGTCCACCAATTTGATTCATTGAAAATATCATTACGTGCTGCAGATATTTCCAGTCGTACCTCAGAACCAGAAAATATCTTTTGAAAAGCATGATATGCTCTACGTGTATGAAACGCATCTGTAACTAAAATCAAGTGTTTAAAACCTTTTTTTTCACTAAATACCCTGAGATCGTAAGCTTCGTCAAAAGTAGACGTCGCCCCTCCTTTGAGAGAAGGTACTGTGATGATCGGCACATTCAATTTTAGTTCATTAATCATCGCCTTCGCAATTTTCTCATTTGTTGAAAAAAGGTGTGCGAAACGTACGTTCATTTTTTTTTCATCTGTCATCACTATGCGTGGTGCATAATTATCAGCGAAAAGTTTTAGGGCGTGAGGTATTCTGGTAGCTTTCCCTCCAGAGAGAATTACTATCGCATCAGCTCCAGAACTGGCATTATTGACTGTAAAAAATTCCGCATAGCTGGACAAAAAAGTTTGATATTGAAAAATTGTGATTGTTGCAAGTATTGGTATTAAAATAGATGCAACTATCAATTTCTTCATTTTTGGTTTCTTACATTAATTAGTTAGATTAACCCGTTCTGCAAAAGTTTCCTAGGAGAGGAGGCTCTTTAATTGTTTACTTCAAAAATTCCAGATTCTGATAATATTCCATTCATCGGTACATCGTGCTTTTCAGTAGGTACTTTGTCTATAATCTGAAAATCGAAGGCTAACGCTAAACGGAAAGCTTTCGTCTGTTCAAGGAATCTGTCGTAATATCCTTTCCCGTAACCGATTCTTCCCCCCTGTAGATCAAATGCAACTCCGGGAATTATTACAAGATTAATACTTTCTGGAGTTATACGAATTCTTTTTTCTGGAGAAGGTTCCAGAACGCCTAAAGCTCCGGGACTTAAATCATCAAATGAATTAAGTTGTGAATGAAACAGATTAAACGTGTTTGGAAGTACATAAGGTACAACTATTGTTTTTCCAGATTCCCATGCGTACAAAATAATTGGCCCGGTGTTAGGCTCGTCAATTTTTGACATGAAAATATGGATTGTTTCTGCCTGAATGAATACATCCCAATTTTTCAGAAACTTTAACATCCGTTGCTCTGCCAGATTCTTTTCTTTAGCAGGAAATGCTTTACGTTGTTGAAGGATTGTTTGGCGGGTTTCCTTTTTGTTTAAATTTAACCTGTCTGACATTTTCAATAACAGCGGACAGCATCACCATTCAGTACGGCTTTTCTAAAATTTGATGGAACTATCCCCCACGAAAAATCCTCCTGAACACGAAACAAATTTACTTGACCGATTCGATCAAACTCAATGCTTGTAATCGGTTTCCCGTTAGTTCCTTTCTTTTCTTTTTCAACCCTACGGAAAATTTTGCAAACCTGCCCTTCTGTGATCCTGTTGCGCCTGCCCAAGTTCACACTGACATAGAGACGATTAGCACGTGATTCGACAATAAAGCCACCAAGGGGGAATCGCCCTCTGACAAGACTTCCAATTTCTTCCCAGAGATCGCTTGACTCAGAAAAAACATAAGTAAACTCATGGTTCATTTCATTCTTAACCGGATCTTCAACACGGTAAATTCTGAAGTTTATATATGTACTCCATTCTGTTGATGAAACTTTTTTCGGGCTGGACTGAACTCTCATCAAAACAATGTAGCGAACACGTAGCCATTTACCTAATTCAATAGTTTGTTTTATCAATTCTTCATCAATTCTACGTAATTTGTTTTTTTTGAGTAATATTTTCAGTTGACTAAATTGGCTGCTGTTCAAAGCCCTCGCAACTCTAACTTCGTCAATAATTTTAAGGTCCCCATGCTCCTCCAGTACAGACTGTACAAAACTTACACTGAGCGTTTTATGAAAACGAGAAAGGTTTTCAGAAAATTGCACAGGAAGAAATGCAACGAATGATTTTGAAGTTTGAAGTTCTTTATTAGTTGGCTTCATAGGAGCCTGATCTTCTGGGCGCAAATCCGGAGGGGCATTCATCAGGGAAATTGGCTTTTCTCCGCACCCGCCTAGAAACAACAGAGATACAAAGCCAAATCCTAATGACAAACATTTAATGCATTTAAAGTTTAACAGCCGTAATGACAAAAAACCTCTTAATAACGATAATGATCGGGTTTGTAAGGTCCTTCAATTGGGATATCTAAATAATTTGCCTGATTTTCACTCAGTTGGGTTAACTTCACTCCCAATTTATCTAAGTGGAAACGAGCTACTTTTTCATCAAGTATTTTTGGAAGGACATAAACCTTGTTTTCATAATCTTCGCCTTTTTCCCAGAGGTCTATTTGTGCCATTACCTGATTTGTGAAACTGTTGGACATAACAAAAGCAGGGTGACCTGTTGCACAACCAAGGTTAACCAAACGTCCTTCTGCAAGTAAAATCATTCGTTTACCATCAGGCCATTGATATTGATCAACCTGTGGCTTTATATTAATTTTCTTTAGTGAAGAATCATTGTTCAAAGAAGAAACCTGAATTTCTGTATCAAAATGTCCAATATTACATACAATTGCTTGATCTTTCATACGATCCATATGTTCACGACAAATTATATCAGAACATCCTGTTGTGGTAACAAAGATGTCAGCAATTGAGGCAGCATCATCCATTGTAACAATTTCATAACCTTCCATTGCAGCTTGTAATGCACAAATCGGGTCAATTTCTGTTACAAGCACTCTAGCACCTTGTCCTCTCAATGATTGTGCAGAACCTTTACCGACATCACCATAACCTGCGACAACCGCAATTTTTCCCGCAATCATAACATCAGTAGCGCGTTTAATCCCATCAATAAGTGATTCGCGACACCCGTACAAATTGTCAAATTTACTTTTAGTAACAGAGTCATTTACATTGAATGCCGGTAACTTCAATAACCCTTGACGTTCCATTTGTTCCAGTCGATGAACTCCAGTTGTTGTTTCTTCAGAAACTCCTTTAATTCCAGAGATTAGATCAGGACGTGTTTCATGAACGTAGCCAGTTAAATCTCCTCCGTCATCAAGGAGGATATTAGGTCCTTTTCCTCCAGGCCACTCTAAAGTCTGTTTAAGACACCACCAGTATTCTTCTTCTGATTCTCCTTTCCAGGCAAATACAGGGATTCCTGCTTCAACCATTGCCGCGGCCGCCTCATCCTGAGTTGAAAAAATGTTACACGAAGACCATCGCACTTCCGCACCTAGTACAACCAGAGTTTCTATCAAAACGGCAGTTTCTACTGTCATATGTAATGATCCAGTTATGCGTGCTCCAACGAGGGGTTTATTTTTCTTATACTCTTCTCTAAGCATCATAAGTCCTGGCATCTCGTGCTCAGCCATGGTGATTCGTTTGCGACCCAATTCTGAGAGTGTTATGTCTGCTACTCTGTAATCTTGTTTAGCTTTTGGCGTCTGTTTGACTCTTTCTTGCATGTCGTGAAACTCTCTTTTCATATTACCTTGTTTGTTTAGGGCATAAAATAAAAACGAATGTCTGAAAAAAGACATTCTTTTTGAAATAGAAAAATTATATTTGATCTGCATGTTATGTGCAAGATTAAATCATCGTATGATCATAAGATGATTTAAGTGATTAGAAATAAAAAAAATCGTATATTTGAGGTTAAAAAGATAAATTATTGAATTTATAATTCAACTGAGAAAATTTCGGAAAATACTCAAAATTCTGAAATATAAGCTTT
>Ga0208277_1002217_pt1 | contig 11114 bp, 11 predicted proteins | sample ETNtaG_5_FD_185782 | JGI IMG/M metagenome (GOLD analysis project Ga0208277, IMG submission 185782) | Marine microbial and viral communities from oxygen minimum zone, Eastern Pacific Ocean - ETNP201406SV205 (SPAdes) (version 2) | ecosystem: Environmental > Aquatic > Marine > Oceanic ...
GGGTGTTTTATCATAAAATTTCTAATCTTATTCATTGCGAACCTTTTTTCATTGAATTGCTCAAAATTTATGCTAATTGAAAATAAATGACATTATGGCTTAAATAAATTTGAAATAATGTTATTTTTAAAAGTTCTATATCAATAAAAAGTGATAATAATTATGAAAAATAAAAAAGTTAACATTAATAATAAATTTAGAAACTTTACAGACTTATGGAGCCCAAAGGTTATTGCCGAAATGAATAATTATCAATTTAAATTAGCAAAAGTTAAGGGGAGCTTTATTTGGCACAGCCATGATGAAACTGATGAAGTCTTTATTGTTATGGATGGTACATTAGATATCCATTTAAGAGATAAAAAGATACATTTACAAAAAGGAGAAATGTATGTAGTCCCCCAGGGGGTTGAGCACAAACCTGAAGCAGAGAAAGAATGTAAAATTATGTTAATTGAACAAAAGGGAACTGTTAATACTGGGGATCTTTCAAATAATTTAACATCACCTAATGATATTTATATCTAATAATTAAATATTATTAAAAAATTAATAATCCATATCCATATCTTCTGTTGGATTTTTTGGGAGAATATTTTTGTTCAACTTCTTGTCCTTATTCATGCCAAAATTATAGTTTATATTTATTGAGATAAATCTTTTATCTAATTGCCTCTCAGCATGTAAAATTTGTTGATATTTTTCGCCGGTTTCTGAATTAATTATATCATTTTTTGTTCTGATGATAAACTTTTGAGAATTAAAAATATCAGAGATTTTAAAAGTGGCAGACATTTTTTTATTTAAAAAGAACTTTTGAATACCCAAGTTGGTTTTAAAGTTTGAGGGTATGGTTCCCGTTGTTATTTCCATTTTTGTTCTGCCAGAGGTAGATAGCTCTAATCTAGCCAGAGAAGGGAAATTTATTGATATTCTATTACCATAACCAATACCTCTAGAATTGCCATTAAAATCAGCTTCACCTATATCAGAGATTTTTGAACTCCATCCATATCCCCAAGTCGTAATATTGATTATTGATGTTAAGCGATAAATAATATTAGCATTAAAGTTTATACTTTCTGAATTATCAGCATTCTCTACCGTTATAATTTCATAATTTTTTGAATTGTAAGTTATGTAATCGCGATCCCACCACATAATTACATTCTTAGTATTTTTGATTGAAAGACTAGAGTTTATATTTATTTTTTTTGAACTACTTGAAAAACTAAGTTCAAAGATATCACTATATTCTGGTTTTAGATATGGGTTACCATTTCTCAAACGACTTATGTCTTGAGTACTTTCAGGAAAAGGGCTTAATGTTCCTCTTTCTGGTCGATTTACTTTTTTTGAGTAACCCAATTGAAAAGTTTGATTAGTGTTTATCTTATAAAAGAGAGAAAAATTAGGATATATTTTAAAGTAGGGGTTGTTATAGGGGGATTGAATAATTGCAGAATCAATAATTGAAGTAATAATATTAGACGAATCGGGGAAAGATGAACCTGAAAGTTGAGCAGTTGTATTTACTTGTTCTGATCTAAATCCAAATTTTAACGCTACGGGGTTTGAAAAATTATAATTTATATCAAGATATGCAGCATAAATATTTTCTGAGTAGTCATTAGTATATTTAGTATCTAAATAGTTTAGGTCAGTCTTAAAATTTCTAATTGTTGTTTTAGACCCAATTTCAAAATCAAAATTATCTTTTAATTTATTTTCATAATCTATTGAAACAGTGAGATTGTTGTTGTCTTCAAAAGCTTCAGTCCTATTTTGAGGTTCTAAAGATTCATAAAATTCGTTTTGAATTACATATTCACTTACATCATCGGTTTCATGCGAAAAGCTAAGGAAAGCTTTAATAAGCTGATTATTTTTATCTGAACGATTTTCATATGCTATAAGATGATCAAGGTGGAATCCATCGTCATTATTTTTAGTTTGAATTTGACCAATTATACTAGGATCTATTGTATTTACATTATAATCAAATTTTCGTTTAGTGATATCTTTATGCTGTGCTACATCAAGTGTGTATCCTATAAAACTACTTTGATTTATGTAATAATCAGCTCCTAATCGTAAACTTAAATTATTAGGAATTTCAATACGATTGGTAATCTGGTTAATAGAGTCAACTCTATTACTGTATTGATATTCAAAATCTCTAAAGCCATCACCAACCTTATAATCTTTTTTGTAGTTTAAGTTTCCTAAAATATTAATCTTTTTAGTTTTATAATTAAAATTAGCGTTTGAGTTCTGTTTATTTCGCTCTCCAAACATGGATGAAATACTACCGTTAAAACCATCAGAGGACCCTCTTATCAAAATAATATTGATTATACCGCCAACACCATCAGGATCATACTTAGCAGATGGATTGGTAATAATCTCAACTTGATCAATTAAAGAGGCATCAATTCTCTCAACCTCTGCTCTCCTAGTACTTCCAGTTCTTCCGCTTTTTTTACCATCAATTAGTACCGTTACATTTGCATTACCGGCAATCGATACTAAACCATCAAAATCTACATCTACACTAGGGATTTGTCTTAAAACATCTGAACCTGTTCCTCCTGAAGCAAATAGATTTTTTCCTACATTAAATACTTTTTTATCAATAGTTTGAATAAATTCACTTTCATTGCCTAAAACTTCAACAGCCGAAATATTTATCGGGGAAACATAAAGTCTTACTTGACCTAGATTATGCTCTATATCATCCAATTCTGTAGGGAGGAGGTTGATTGGACTTATTTCTTTTCTCTCGTATCCAATAAATTCAACCACTGCAATATACTGACCTAAAGGAATATTTTTAATGTGAAGTTCTCCATTTATATCTGCTAACCCTCCAGTAACTAGTTCATTATGATCTAAATCGATTAAAGATACTGAAGCATACTGCAATGGGGTAGAGGTAAGTGAATCAATAATTGTGCCTTTTAAAATTCCAATTGAAGGCAGTTGCTTTTTTGGTTTATGTCCCCCTTTATGAGCAGAAAGAAGGTTGAAAAGCAAAAAGGTATAAGCTAGAATAAGAATCGAAGGTTTTTTATATAAATTAGAACTAAAAAGCATAGATAAATTTATAAATAATAGGGTTTATATTTAAATTATAGTTTTATTTTAGCAAACAAAAATTTGAAAGTAATCTATCTCATAATAACACTCCTTATTTGGTTTGGTTGTAAATCGCCTCAGAATAGTGATTTTAACGAATCCATAGAAACTAGTGATTCTACAGTTGTTAATTTAAATGGTCTCTTACAAGTAAGCGGTAATCAGATTGTAAATGAAAACCAACAGCAAGTTAGTTTAGCCGGGAATAGTTTTTTTTGGAGTAATAATAGCTGGGGAGGTGAGCGTTTTTATCAAACGGAAGTAGTTGCATGGTTAAAATCAGATTGGAGAACTTCTATTGTTCGTGCATCGATGGGAGTTGAAGATCCAGGAGGTTATTTAGAGGATAAAATATCAAATAAAAATAGAATAATGACTATTGTTGAAGCTGCAATTTCAGAAGGTGTTTATGTAATAATTGATTGGCACTCTCATCATGCTGAAGACTACGCGATAGAAGCTGTTTCTTTTTTTCAAGAAATGGCTGAACTATACGGTGATTATGATAATGTAATCTATGAAATTTACAATGAACCGTTGGATGTTTCTTGGAGTGATGTTATAAAGCCTTATGCGCTTCAAGTTATTAATGCAATCCGCGATATTGACCCGGATAACCTTATAATTGTTGGAACTCCAGAATGGTCTCAAAGAGTGGATCTTGCGGCATTGGACCCGATAGAAGGTTTTCAAAATATAGCATATACTCTTCACTTTTATACTATTTTTCATAAACAAGAATTGAGAGATATTGCTGATAATGCAATTGAAAAAGGATTACCTATTTTTGTTACTGAATGGGGCACAATTGGTTATACTCAAGTGGATCCTGAGGCCAGTCTCTGGATGACATGGTGTTTTCAAAATAAAATAAGTCATTGTAATTGGTCTGTTAATGATAAAGAAGAAGAATGGTCTATCTTGGTACCTGGAGCTAAAATTTCAAATTGGGAAGAGGATGACTTAACTCAATCAGGAAAACTAGTAAAAAATATTATCAAAAATTGGCCTAATTAGATAAGGGTGAAGTAAAAATGATAAAAAAAAATAAAACACTTTCAGTTGATATGAATCGAAGTCATCAATTAAAATATTTAATTTATTTACCAAAGGATTATTTAACAAAAAAATATCCATTGGTTTTATTTTTACATGGTGCTGGAGAGAGAGGTACCAACTTAAAAGACATTGAAATTCATGGACTTCCAAAACTTGTTAGAAATGGGAAAAAATTTCCATTTATAATTATTGCGCCTCAATGTCCGTTAAATCTATGGTGGTCTGATCCACTTCCAGTTGACCTATTATCAAAATTAGTGAATGATATCGTGATGAAATATGGAATTCATAAAAACAATGTTTTTTGTACAGGTTTGAGCATGGGCGGTTATGGAACTTTGGCCTTATCTATCAAAAACCCAAAACTTTTCTCTGCAATTATTCCAATCTGTGGAGGTGTGGACATTAAAAACTTTTTTGATATTCTTAATTTAAAAGATCTGCCGATATGGCTTTTCCACGGTGATAAAGATGAGGTGATACCTTTAGAAAATTCACAAAGTATATATAAAGTATTAAAACCGGTTAATAAAAATATAAAATTAACTGTATATAAAGGCGTTGATCATAATTCATGGGATAGAGCTTATGATGATAATGAGCTTTATAAGTGGATGTTAAGTCACAAAGAGACTAGTATTTGAAAATCAAAGTCGATATCTGTGTTTTTATAATATTTTAAGTTAGATTTAGATTCTGATTTAATAAACAATTACAATATGAAAGATAAAAATAATTATTGGAAAAAGAATATAAGTCTTATTTCTAGATGTCTTTTAATTTGGTTTACTGTATCATATGTTTTTGGAATCATCCTTGTAGACTATTTAAACCTAATTAGAGTTGGAGGATATAAGTTGGGTTTTTGGTTTTCGCAGCAAGGAGCAATTTATGTATTTGTCTTACTAATTTTTTATTACGCGAAAGAGATTAATAAAATTGATGAAAAGTATAAAGGCACATAAAATAATAAAAACCTTATCAACATAATGGAATTACAAACTTATACCTTTATAATTGTTGGTTTAACCTTTGCAATATACATAGGAATAGCTTTTTGGGCTAAGGCCTCAAGCACTGAAGAATTTTATGTTGCAGGTGGAGAAATTCATCCAGTTGCAAATGGAATGGCCACCGCTGCAGATTGGATGTCTGCGGCTTCTTTTATATCTATGGCTGGTATGATTTCATTTTTGGGCTACGGTGGATCCGTTTTTTTAATGGGTTGGACAGGAGGCTATGTCCTACTTGCCCTTCTTTTGGCACCATACCTAAGAAAACATGGAACTTTTACAGTTCCTGAATTTATCAGTGATAGATATTATTCTAAAACAGCTAGAGTAGTTGCTGTAGCATGCCTGATTATAGCTTCAGTGACTTATGTCATCGGTCAAATGAAAGGAATTGGAGTTGCCTTTTCACGCTTTCTTGAAGTTGACTATGAAAATGGGCTTCTTATTGGAATGGTTATTGTTTTCTTTTACGCGGTTATGGGTGGAATGAAAGGTATAACTTATACTCAAATTGCTCAATATGTGATTATGATTACTGCTTATACAATTCCAGCAATTTTTATATCATTTATGCTTACGGGTAACCCAATTCCCCAATTTGGACTAGGTGGAACCCTTGAGGATGGGACATATTTGTTAGATAAATTAGATTCGATCATTAGTGAATTAGGATTTAAAGAATACACGACCAATTCTAAATTAAGTATAACAAATATGTTTTTTTATACGTTATCGCTCATGATAGGTACCGCTGGATTACCTCATGTGATCATGCGTTTTTTTACAGTAAAATCAGTAAATGCTGCACGATCATCTGCAGGATGGGCTCTTGTTTTTATCGCTATTTTATATACCACAGCTCCAGCTGTAGGTGCAATGGCAAGATTAAATTTTGTGACTACTATTAACCAGCCAGATTCCAATAAAAACTTAGCATATTTAGATAGACCTTCTTGGTTTAAGAATTGGGAAACAACAGGTCTTTTAAAGTTTGAAGATAAAAATATGGATGGTCTTATTCAGTATACTGGAGATATAAAAACTAATGAGATGGTAAAAGTTGATAGAGATATAATGGTTTTAGCAAATCCTGAAATTGCAGGACTACCGAATTGGGTAATTGCATTGGTTGCCGCTGGAGGGTTAGCAGCTGCTTTATCAACTGCCGCAGGCTTGTTACTAGCTATTGCCTCTTCAATTTCGCGTGATTTATTAAAAGGTGTATTTAAACCTGGGATTGGTGAAAAGGATGAATTAATGGCCAGTAGGTTTTCTATGGCTGGTGCTATTGCTTTAGCTGGTTACTTTGGTTATAATCCTCCTGATTTTGCTGCTGGAACTGTCGCACTAGCATTTGGATTAGCTGCATCTTCAATTTTTCCTGCTTTGATGATGGGAATATTTTCAAAAAGTATGAATAAAGAAGGTGCTATTGCTGGGATGCTCTCAGGGATTAGTGTAACCTTATTGTATGTATTTCAACATAAAGGAATTATGTTCATAAAATCGACTTCATACTTGGGTAATATGGAGCCAAATTGGTTTTTGGGTATTGAACCAGCCGCATTTGGTGCGATTGGTGCGCTGGTTAATTTTATTGTTGCATTTTTAGTTTCAAAAAAATATCCATCTCCACCAGATGAAATTATAAAAATGATTGAAAAAATACGGACCCCTTAGTTTTAAAACCTCCAAGTCAGCTTCAAACCTCGTGATATTGGACTAGATTGTTCAGCTTTTAGCGAGAAATATGATTTTGAAATTGATTTTTGGGTTAAATACCCTACAACTGAACCTGCAATAGCACCAACGATCACATCTGAAGTATAATGTTTATCTGCAGCTATTCGATAATATCCAGTTAGGGTAGCGATGGTATATGCAGAAATCCATATTATCCCTTTTTTATTTGGATATTCGCTTGAGAGCATCATTGCATTAGAGGTTCCAATAGCAAAAGCTGAACTAGTATGCCCACTGAAAAAAGATTTGAATGCATCTTTTTTTTCATCTCTGGTTTTAAAGTAAGAGCTAGGTCTTTGTCTACCAACTATATACTTTGTGATATCGGTTAATAGTCCATTTATTGCCAAAACTTCTAAATTGGTTAAGATTATTGTTTTATAATCATTATTTTTTAAAAGTAGAGGAGAGGTAGGTATACTACCCAAAACTATTCCATAAAGTAATATATCACTATATAGCTTTGCATTATCCAGCTTATTTTTTTCCCATCTTAATTTATCTCTAAAATAATTATCAAATTTATTTGGTGCTTCTATTCTTTTATTTTGGTAGGAATTAAGATTAAAGAAATCATATTCAATTGAGATAAATAAACCTAGTTCAATAGCAGTTCTAACATAATCTTTTTTTAAAGGCTGAGCATTCAGTACATTTGCTGAATTCAAAAAAATAAAAATTAGGACTAGTTGTTTAATATTTTTTAGAATTATAATCATATTTAGTATTTAATTACTTTTTTAAAATTCAATTTACCAGTAAAAATTTGTTTATAAATCATTTTTAAATTAAAGTGGAGCTTATATTTATGAAATACTCAATTCTATCATTCATCACAGGTCTATCATTTGGAGGAATCTCTGCGTTGTTAAAATTACCCATTCCTGCTCCAAATACTTTTGCAGGCTTATTAGGTATAATAGGACTTTTTGTAGGCTACATGTTGACCCAACGATTTTTTATTCCATCCTAAAAAAATATTTTGAAATTAAGTCTTAAAGTAAAACTGTATTTATCCAAATGAGAAAATCATTCAAACAATCATTTGAGATGGTATGTTCAACATCGTATTCTTTGTAATTTAATTTAACTTCTAATTTTGAAATGTCATCTCTGGTTTTTTGAGCTAAAGGAAGTGTTATGATTTTATCTTGCCTACCATTTCCCATAAATACATTTAGATTCTTTACATGGTCATAATCTATTTCATTTTCAAATTCATTTATGGAGATACAGCCTGATAGAGCAATAATACCCTTATATTTTTTTGGATCTGTTAATCCAGTGTAAAGGGATAGGGCAGCTCCTTGGCTAAAACCAAGAATAAAAATCTGATTGGGATCCAGATTTAATTCTTGGATAGAAAGATCAATACTTTCTACAATTTTTTCTTTATGATGTATAATTTGTGCTGGGTTTTGAACTTTAAGAATATTTTCAAAATCTATTTCTGCCCACGCCCATCCATTAAATTGAAGTGGAATGGTTGCTTGAAGGCTTATACAATTCCAATTTTTTGGAAAGAAAGGACTTAGCCCGAATAAGTCCTCCATATTACTACCAAAACCATGTAAAAAGAAAACCGATGGACTGTTTTGATCTTTTACTTCAGATGGCTTAAAAAGATTTTTTAAGGGGAGGTCTAGTTCTTTTTTTATCATATTACGAATTTTTTCTACTCAACTCCAATCTTATGTAAGTAGTCATCATAATTACTACCATGTTCTGTAACTTTGCCTGGTGACAATTCAATAATTCTTGTTGCAAGCGATGAAACAAATTGTCTATCGTGGCTAACAAAAATTATAGTTCCATCAAAATTACTAAGTGCTAAGTTCAGTGATTCGATGGATTCCATATCTAAATGATTTGTAGGTTCATCCATAATGATAACATTTGGTCTTTGAAGAATTATTCGACCAAAAAGCATCCTTCTTTGTTCTCCACCTGATAAAACCTTTACAGATTTATTAATGTGATCTTGCGAAAATAATAATCTACCAAGTGTGCCTCGAATGGTTTGCATATCATCACCGGGTTGACCCCATTGACTCATCCAATCAATTAGTGTCATATCTTTTTCAAACTCGTGTTGGTGATTTTGGGCAAAATAGCCAATTTGTGCATTATCTGACCATTTTATTTCACCGGTATCAGGATCAATATCCTTTACAACACAGCTAATAAGAGTAGTTTTACCTATACCATTCGTTCCAATAACTGCGAGTCTATCTTCTGCATCAATAGTAATGCTGAATTGATTTATAACTGATAAATCATCATACGTTTTGCTTAAACTTTTCACTTCTAATACTTTATTAAAAACCTTCTTCTTTTTTTGAAAGCGAATATATGGATATACTCGACTGGATTTTTTTATTTCATCCAGCTGAATTTTTTTAATTTGGTTCGCTCTGGATGTGGCTTGTTTTGCCTTAGAGGCATTAGCTGAGAACCGTTTTACAAAAGATTGAAGTTCACTTATTTTGGCCTTTTTCTTGGCATTTTCATTAATAAGTAATTGACGAGCTTGAGAGGATGCAATCATAAAATCATCATAATTACCAGGGTACATTCTTATTTCGCCATAATCAAGATCTGCCATGTGCGTACAGACACTATTCAAAAAATGTCTATCATGTGAAATTACGATCATGGTACAGTTTTTATTTTTAAGAATATCCTCTAACCATCGAATAGTATTCATATCCAAGTTATTTGTTGGTTCATCTAATAATAATATACCAGGGTCTCCAAATAATGCTTGAGCTAAAAGAACTCTCAATTTTAGTGCGGGTGCTAATGTGCTCATGTTTTTTTCATGATCTTCGAGCGCTATCCCAACTCCAAGCAATAGTTCACCTGCATTGGATTCTGCAGTATATCCATCCATATCAGAAAACTCAACTTCAAGATCAGCTACTCTTAATCCTTCTTCATCAGTCATGTTAGGTAAGGAGTATATTTTTTCTCTTTCACTTTTTATTTCCCAAAGTTTTTTATGACCCATAATAACGCAGTCTAAGATTGGAACATCTTCATAGGCAAATTGATTTTGACTCAGAGTTGCTAATCGTTCACTTTGATCCAATTTAATATGACCAGAGGTTGGCTCTAATTCGCCGCTTAGAATTTTCATAAAGGTCGACTTACCTGAGCCATTAGCGCCTATCAATCCATAGCGATTGCCCTTGTTAAATGTGATATTTATATCTTCAAATAGTGCTTTTGAACCAAACTGCATTGAAATATTAGATGTTGTAATCATGATACTTTTTCTTTTAAATGAAAATTCTGCTTTTAATTATTAAAATGGGTATTTTTAGCACGAAAATTAGTTTATTTTGAAAGACTAATTATATAATTTTTAAAGATTTAATGATTTTTACTCTATTAAATTTTTAAAAAAAATTATAAGGCATATATGTTACCATTATTGAAAATAAATTATTTAAAATAAACCAATGAATATTCAAATTTTCTTTACGTTAATAATAATTTTAGTGTCCCATTCAATTACAGATGCACAGTCAACATTCGAGAATGTAGATAGTAAAACTAAAAATTTTGAATTTGAATTGGGTACTTTTTTAAATATAGGTTCAGAACAATTTGAATTTGATGGTTATTTAGAGATGAAAACACGCTCAGGCATATTCTCTGATATTTGGTTTGATCAGGTTGATTTAAATCAAGATACTGATATTCAGCGGTACGCTTCCATTGGCTTTATGAAAGAAGTAAAAAAAAATCATATATTGGGTTTTGGCTATGCTAATTCAATGATCAATTTAGATGAGTTAATTCATGAACTTTTTATTGGTATGACCTTAAATAATATCACGGGTATGGGCTATTTTGACGTCCAGAATAAAAATTTAAGTTTGATTGGGAATTTTGATATTTCATCCATAATTAATTTTAAAAAATTTGATATTTCAATTGATGGACTATTCTATGGAGGGAATACTGATATGTTCTGCAGACTTTCTAAAGCATATAATAACGGCTTTTCAGTGGGGTATATTTTCTCTAGGGAACGTTATGAAAGTAGTGAACTTAAAAGTTTTGAAAAAAATGGGAATACCTATTTTAAAGAAATTCCTTTTGAAAAAAATGGGTTCTTTAATTCAATTTTTATAGGATATGTGTTTTAAATTT
>Ga0208277_1002218_pt1 | contig 11107 bp, 14 predicted proteins | sample ETNtaG_5_FD_185782 | JGI IMG/M metagenome (GOLD analysis project Ga0208277, IMG submission 185782) | Marine microbial and viral communities from oxygen minimum zone, Eastern Pacific Ocean - ETNP201406SV205 (SPAdes) (version 2) | ecosystem: Environmental > Aquatic > Marine > Oceanic ...
TTAAACTTTTCTGCTTCTGGTGTCATTGTGTTTTCTCCTTTTGTTTGATTGAGGGTTAAAAAGTGGTCAGCCTCGCTGACGGTGTAAAAGACCTATGTCTTCAGGCGATGCCTGGTATTACCCATCCGAAGATGGCATAGTTATGGATTGCAGCGAACAAACCAATCATCGCTAGGCGACCATTGAGTAGTTCTGCTTCTTCCCAATATCCTTTATAGTCTTCAACGTATTCCATAGGAGGTTGAGAAGCAAACATATTTTGCTTACCGTACTCCGTGGTTGTATACTTTGAAGTTGGATTTGAAGTTGTCATTCTTTTGTTAAGAATAGTAACGAAATTATTTAGCAATTATAAAGTTTAATACAAAACTTTACAATAGGGGTATCCGAACAATGAAAAGGGGGTCTTATGACCCCCATAATCTTACCTTATCATTTACCCTCAAAACCAGGTGGTATCCTACCAAAGTATGGATCATAATCAAAATATGGATCCCAATTATCTACTTCCTGTGCTTGTGCCTTCCAGAATTGCCATATACCTTCATAACTGGATTTATGAAATACATCAACATGAATATCATGTATAGAAGATCCTAACTCAATCTTATAAAGGAATAAAGGTATAGCAAATGTATTACCTGAATTGTAGATTAAATCGTCTGCAACTGCTCTTGGTTTAGCACCTTGATCTAACTTATACTTCTCACCTTTACAATGTAACCTAACTAATTTCTCTGCGTGATGTCTTGTAATCAAATAACAAGCAGTAGAAAAATCATTTACAAATCTACGATGCAATTGAGCATAAACAGATGCTGGATTAATAATAGCAAGTTGTATAACATCATAATCATAAGGTATCTTGGCATAAAAATCTTTCCAAGTAAATCCCCAATATGATGCTGTAGAAATATCACAATCATCTTCCATCATCAATGCACAAGGAGCATCAGTTTTTAAAAACTCCTTCATTGCTTTTAAATGTGAAGTAGTACATCCAACCTCACCAGAAGACATCATATCAGGATACCTTCCTTTAAGTATATCACTTAAATCATCTTCTCTACCATCATATGCAGAGATACGTGTATAATTTTCTATCTCCCAATACTTAAGCATATTCTCCATAGATTCCCATCTATGTGGTTCACCATCAAGATTAATACAATATATTGGAGGAAGACCCTTTAACTTATGTACTGCTTTATTCTTATCCATTTACCTGTCCTTTGATCCATTCCTCAACACTCATTTGTGGTTTCCAAGCAAATGTTCTTTCTATCTTATCAATATTAGCCAAACTGTTTCTTGCCTCACCTATACGTGGTGGAATATAAACCACATCATCTGATATGAAACTAGCAATATCATTTACAGATAAGTTCACACCAGATCCAACATTATATACTTGTCCATATGCCTCTGGATCAGGATTAGATATTGCTGCCATTATATTTGCTCTAGCAACATCCTTAACATAAACAAAGTCTCTTCTCTGTTCACCATCACCAACAATAGTTAATGATTCACCTGCTTCCTTCTGTCTCTGAAAGATACCAATCACAGGAGCATACTGTCCCTTGCGTGGTGCTCTCTCACCATATACATTAAAATATCTGAATACAACTGTAGGAAGATCAAATAAATCTGTATACATTTTACATAATTTCTCACCTGCTATCTTTGAAACTGAATAAGGATTCAAACAATCATCAGGTTGTGTTTCTATATTTGGAGAAGGATTCATCCCATAACCAGAGGAAGTGGATGAATACATTACTTTCTTCGCACCTGCTTCTCTTGCACATTGCAGTACCGTACAAGTGCCTTTCACGTTTATATCAACAGCATTGACAGGGTTTTCTATAGCAGGTCCAATACGAGATTCAGCAGCACAATGAAAAACATAATCAACGTGTGTGAAAACATTTTTCATAAATTTGTAATCAGTAATATCACCGTTTACATTAATTGCCTTATCATTCCAATGAAACTTATCATTGTCAGCATATTCGTTATCAACTGCAGTAACTGTATGACCTATCTTTAGAAGTTCTTCTACAAGATGTGATCCAATAAATCCAGCACCACCAGTAACAATTGAGTTAGTCATTAGAAATCATATAATTGAGTTGGTTTCCAGAAATTTCTATTTGGTTGAAATATTTCTACTGTAGGATATGTAGTAAGTGGTTGATCCGTTCCATTAGAACTTGTCTGATAAAATAAAGGATCATTAAAAGCATATACATTATAATACCTTTGTATCTCAGCAAAACCAATATCCTGATGGTCTGCTATCTCATATGCATTCTTAGCAATTTTTTTACAAAGAGATACATACTCATCATTCAAATATAATATTGCGTGAGCACCAAGCATATTATACACTCTTAATAAATTTATATCAACCTCTTTAAAATGATATTCATATTGAACACAAGGTCCAGAATGAGAATTCATTCTACCCCAAGATGATATACCCAAATAAAAAGCATCAGCATCATCAGGTATTGATATCTCAGGTGTATTATTTTTAATTACACAATCATCCTCAAAGATAATGAAAGGTGGATCAACTTCATGCAAAGCATTATAGTGTGAAAGAGAGCATCCTGCTAAAGGACGATCTGGAGTAAGGTTTCCTTCTACTCTAATAACATTCTTGAATCCAAAGTCAACCATCAACCTCTTCATCTCAAAATCTTTCTTAATGTCTTTCTTAAGATTGATATAGATTGCTGGAATAGTTCTAAGATCTAAGTTCATTATGATCCTTCTTCAATGCAATAATTTTTGGTTGATATGGATAATCTGGATTTCCCATCTGTTCTTCAGCAAACACATATGAAGGTGTTAAACTTACAGTAGGTGGATTATCAATTAAATACCTATTCATTTGAGATTCATCGTGCCATAAAGCAATGACATCATTCTCAAGATCTTTAGTTACTCTATCAGCAAGTACCTCTGCCATCTCAAGAAATCTCTTAGTAGATCCACCATTAAATCCACCAGCATAATATAATTCACCCTCTTCACCTACTGGAACATATGCTAATGACTTTGGATTACGATCATATGTTCTCTGTTCCTTTGGTACAAAGGATTGATATGGATGCATAGTAGCAACAAGATCACCAAGAACCTCATCACCAACTTTAGCAACTATACCCATATCTACATCAAAATAATAACAATAATCAAACTTAGATATATGTTCCTTCTCTTTAACAAAATAATTATATCTCTTTAAAGTTGGAATTGGCCAAGGTTCGTGCTCAATCTTAGATACTTTAATATTATCAGAAGTCTCTACATCGTGTTCTGTAAATAGAAGACCCTGAATCTCGTGACCATTGAGAAAATTCTCCTCAATGTTATCATATAGTCTTTCAACAAATTGAATATATTTGTTGGTTGCTATAGTTAGAATGCAGATTTTCATTTTCTTACCATAGTAGTGTGATAAAGATACCCATTAGGTGGCCAAAAGTCTAGGACTTTTTCAACAGTAACATCAAAATGTTCCTCTGCCCTATTCAATAAAACCTCCCTACTAACTTGTCCCTTATTTAAAATCATATAAACTTTCTTAGAATTTTTTATAACATTATCATAATACAAGTCTTGAAGTTTTTCACCTAATTCTGAATATGCATAATTACTAATCACCAAATCAATATCTTCTACTGGTTCTGGTTCTGAATGATGTATTACCTTTCCACTAATATGAAAATTGGATAGATACTTTTCTTGAAGTTTAGATGCTGCATCCATATCATATATGTGATACTCACCAAAATCACAAAGACAGTTTATTGTCTTACATAATCCACCATATCCTCCACCTATCTCTACAATCTTATCAAGTTCACCTTCACCAAAGAAGTATGATATATCCAAAGCATTCTGGATATACCTAAGTGTTGATGGAGATATTCTACCAAATGGTTGTTGATAATTGAAAGTAGTAGATCCACCAATTAAATCATTATCCTTAAAACTATCAACTAATTCTGCATCAACATCATACTGTAATATTCCTTCAGCATATTCCTTTCCTTGCTCATAAGAAACGTGCTCTAGTATTGCAGTATATCTAGGATCTTTCTTAAATTTTTCAAATACATCCTCATCCTCCACTGCCTCAGTACATATCTGAGAATACGGATCTTTGCTATCTTCTCCTAAACAACTCCAGTCTTCATTCATGATTCTAAAATTTCCAATAATGTTTTTACAGAACACTCAAAAGATAAAGTATCCTTTACAAACTCTTTAGGGTTATACTTATCTATTGTAGCATAGAATTTATCAAATGTCTTCTCCATTTCACTGGCATCGTAAAACTTCTCACCACATCTCTCATCCCAAAATGGAACTGATGTAGCAGGAACAGACCATTCTGGTCCTTGATCTTCCCAAGTTTTAATATCCCAAGCAATTATAGGAACACCTAATGACATTATTTCCTGTACTGCTATACCTTGACTTTCAGTACCATTAATAAGAAAACAAAACTTTGCTTGATTTGCCAAATGCCTAAATCCTTCTTCATCATATGTTCCATACTGTAAAACTAGATGTTTAAGATTACGTTCTTCTAAAAAGTTTTTAACTTGTTCTAATTCTTGATCACTTCTACGCTTATGATAGATTAGACAATCATATGTAACATTACGAGTATTATCAAAAGTTTCAATACCTACTGGCCAAACAGCAACCTTATCTTCAGGTAATTTAAACTTTGTGTGAAACTTATTCTTCACCCAATCAGATGGTGCAATTATCTTTTTATAATAATTCTGATTATTAATTAAAAATTGTCCATACCCATCAAATAACCAAACCTGTGGTCCTATAATAGTAGTATCTTGTTCAATCTTAGAATGCTTCTCGTGTGCAGTAGCATCATACTGTACTAAAAAATTATGCTCATACTTTTCTTCATTAATAGCATAATCTATATTTTCTTGTTCTAGACTCTTAATAAGATTATCTATAACTTTATGAGGACCATTCATAGTTTGTGAATGACCCCAGTATGCTTCCGAATAATATAAGTTAATCATACAAATACAGTTTGTTTTTTCATCTCTTCAGGTATCTCTGATGTCCAGATAAAGTCTGAATGTGTATCATCTATAATTGGATCAAATGTTTCTTCCACATCTACAACATATAATAATGTAGGTGTATGTGTTGCTCTAGCATTAGGAACATTTGGAAATAAGAAATTAGAAAATCCAATCAATTTAAAATTTGGAAAGTGCCTTCCAATTTCTCTCATCTGAACTCTTTCTGCTAACTCCTCTATAGTTTCTTTAAATCTAAGCCTACCACCAATAACCCAATATACATCCTTTACAGGTTCCTCTGTTCTCTTAATCAATAAGATTTTATCTCTACATCTAATCATAAAATCAGCACAGAAAACAGGTACTGTTTTCATAATCTTTTGATACTCTTCCTCTGGAATAAAATTACTCATAACCAAGTCCAATTACTAAACACCATATCCTTTACAGATTTATCTGCACAACTATCAGAAAACCAATTCTTAGGAGCAATAATCTTTTCACTCCTACCTAACCAAGCACCCCACCAAGAGAATGAAGAATTTGCAATAATATGATTAGTACACATACTCATTAAACATAAATCAAAATCAGCATCACTATCCTGTGAAATTACAAATCTATCATCAGAAAACATTTCCTGTTGTTGACACCATTCTGCATCATCAGAAAATATAATTACTGTTTTATTCTTATCTAATTTAGAAAGTGCTTCTTTATAATAATCTAAAGGTTGTACTGGATGATTAGGATTGACTAGATAATCAGTTCTACGAATATGAAGTGATATTGGATCTTCACATTCTACAACATCATCAAATACCTCTTTACAACTATTTTGCACTTCCTTAGAGAAAGTAAAATCATCTCTAATCTCATTTTGAATATGTTGAAAATATTTTGGTGATTGATAATACCCAAACAAATCTACATTATCAGGACAATTATTAAATAACTTTTCATCAAACTCATGAGTATTTTCCATAAGAACTGGATTCTCACAAACTTGAACTGTATTCTTTTTATCCAAATTAAATATCCGATAGATGTTAAATACATCTTCTTTTACTAATGGATCTTTCTGACCAAAAACTTGTTCTGGTGGTATACAAAATTCATACCCACGATTTTTAGCAATACCCTTCAATGAAGCATATTGAAACATTTGATTGGCAATTCTACCAAGATTTCCGATGTGATTAAAACTAATCATAATACGCTCCACTAACCATAGGACCTTTTACATCATTATAGATCTGTGTCTTCAACTTTGTAGTTGAATAATCGTGACTTTCTCTATCTAACCAGACGATATCAATTGGTATATCTTTACCAGTATAGCTACCATCCACATAATCTGTACCCAAAAAACGAATCTCATAATCCTTCAAATAAGATAAAAATGTTTCCTCTGCTTGATACACCACCACATCATCAACATCTCTAAGAGCAAGTAATATCTCTCTACGTTCTTCTACAGTTTGTGATGGACGTAATTTATAAGGTCTTGCCATCGAAGGATCTTCGTGTAATGCAACTGTTAGATGATTGCAATGTGTCTTTGCATCTTTAAACATTCTAATATAACCAGGATGTATAAGATCAAATGCTCCTGCAATAATTCCCCTTTTAGGTGGTACAGTCTTCTTCCATTCTTCTACGTTAATACCTTTATCATCAATAAAGAGATCTGCAGTAGGTTTATGAAACATAGGTTCAATTTCATGATACTTATATCCCCAACGATCTAACTGTTCTTTTGTTAATTCAGTCCAATCCTTACGAGAACCTCTTCCTCTAGCAGTCATCATAATAATCTTATGACCTTCATCATAAAGACGATTAACTTGCTCAATCATAAAAGGATAAGGTTGTGAATCCCAATACCTTACATTATGACCATCTGGATCACTAGGTGTCTCACAAAGAGTCCCATCTATATCAAAACAATACTTCATACTACTCCGTGTAAAAATATTTGGTGTACACATTCAACTACACCATAACTATCACTATTAATATGATAGTTCCATAAAGAATTTTTTGCATTCTTTCTTATGGTATTGTTCTCACTAAATCCTGTTAGAACACCATAAGATACTTTATTTTCTTCACACCAATTCAAACAATTAATCATATTTTCTGATTCTCCTCCAGAACTCATAATAATGACCAAAGTATCTATTTCTACATAATACTCCAAGAATTTTTGATATGCCCAATCATAACCAAAGTCATTAGTAAGCATTGTAATCATAGAAGGATCAGAAAGAATAGATACTTTCTTATTATGAAACTTCATATAATCTTGAGAGATATGAGAAGCAACAGAATTGCTACCACCATTACCCAATATAATTATTCTATTATGAGTATAAAATGCTTTTTGAAATTTGAAAAACTCAACTTCAATATGAGCAGATTTTAAAGTCTCTATGTATTCATCAAATGGATTCATAAAACTTTTCCAGATACACCATTAGGTTCCACACCTATTTTAACACAATGATAAGGAACTTTCAAGGTATCCTTTTTAGAGAATGTTAGGAAAAATCCACCATTCCCTGCTCCACATAATTTATGAGAAACAACAGTTTGATTTTCTTTTAAATTACCATCCATTGAAACTATTGTTTCATTTTCAGCAATAGAAGAACTGGTTCTTTTCTTCTGTTCCCAACTCTCATTCATAAGATACATAAACTCATCATAATCATCATCTATAAGAGTTTGATATGCCCGATCAGCAGTTTCTAATAATGGTTGAATTTTATCTAAATTTTCTGTGACGTTTTTGAGGATCTTCTTGGAATTTCTAGTAACACCAGTAAACAAAAGATGGATATCAAAATAGTCAAATATAGTAGAAGGTAAAAACTCATACCTAACAGAAGACTCACTGAAGAAATCAATCCTCTTAAACCCTCCCACGCCACATCCATATGGGTCTTGATATCCGCAGTAAGGGTTGTATATCCGTTCCAATCTATAGGCAAGTTTGCATACGTCATTATCCGTAATAGAAAGATTAAAAAATAAACAACAAGCTTTAATTAAACTTATTGTATAAGATGATGAAGAAGCAAGACCACTTCCTTGAGAATATGCATCACTGGTAAGAGTAACTTGCACTGGCGGCATATCAAAATGCTTCAATACAGTTCTCACTACCTCATTTTGTATTTCATCTATAGTAGAAACTTCTTCTCTCCTTGAATAATTTATGATATATTTACCACCTTCTTTATTATACCCCAATTTATCTTGACTAATGGTTACATAAGTCTTAAGACTGGAGGTAAAACTTATAACAGATCCTCTACCATACTTCTCTACAAAATATGGATTATCGGTAGAACCACCAAACAGAGAAACCCTTAAAGGGCAAGAAGCAATATACATTATATAATGTCTCTGACTACATTCATTTCCTTCATCTTCTGATTACAATATTCAACAATATCATCAATACGATCTGCCTGATCTAACCATTCTTTATATTCTATCACACTATCATACACAGTTCTACTAGGACTCCATCCTAATGATTTAAGTTTATTAATATCAGAACATATATGTCTAGTATCACCAAATCTATATTTACCACAAGGTTCTGGTTTATAGTCTTTTATATTAAAAACTTCAGCAGCAATAGTAGCAAATTCATTAACAGTAATTGGTTTACCACCACCTACATTAAACATTTCATAATTAGCACGATCATCATTCATTACTAATATATTAGCATCAACAACATCGTGGATATTTACAAAATCTCTTATCTGTTGACCATCTTCATAAATCGGTGGATTTTTTCCTTGATGAAAAGCAAGACAAAATATTCTACAAGCACCACTATAAGCATTATAAAAACTTTGCCTTGATCCTTGAACTATAGAATATCTCATAGCAACAGATGGTATATTATATCTCTTACCAAGATATAGTGCAAACATCTCTTCAGATATTTTACTCATACCATAAGGATTCTGAGGATTAGATACTGTTTCTGGTGTAGGAATCCAATGAATATTTCCTTTTGGATCCCATATACCATTCTTAAGATCTTCCTCTAATCTCATATCAGGAAGAATATGATTACCATCATCATCAGCATATAAACCTTCACCAAGTGCTGCTTGACTACTAGCAACAATTACTTTCTTAATAGGTAAATTATACTCTACTATTAACTCATAAATCTTTGCTGTTGATGACACATTAACATCAACAAACTTTGAGAATAAAGGTAGATAATCTTGAAAGGCAGCAAAGTGAAATACAACATCACAATCCTTTAATGCTGTATATAATACAGTTTTTGACGTTATATCACCATTAATAAATTCTACACGCTCATCTAGATATGCTGGACGTTCTCCATTTGGATGTACTGGTTCAGTAAGAAAATCAACTACTCTAACATCATATCCCATTGATAATAATCTATCAACAGTATGAGATCCTATAAATCCTGCTCCACCTGTAACTAATACTTTCATAATTTAATAGCAATAAAACCCTTACTTCTACCTGGTGGATCAGTCAGAACATAATCATTATAAAATTCATATTCCCAATTAACTAAATTCTCAACCCACCATTCAGGTGGTCTAATATTCCAACATTGTCTATGATAAAATCTACCCCAAGGTTCTGAGCAGGCTAACATAGATCCTTCTGGTGCTACCTTATTGATCGCACTTAATATATTAATCACATCTTCATCTTCAAGATGTGCCAAAACACACATTGTTGAAAAGAATGTTGGTTTAGTTAATTTTAACTTAGAGATTTGTTCTTCAGCAAACCCATTAATATACTTTACTTTCTTATTATCTGGATATATTTTCTTTGCTATTTCTATTGCAGCCTCAGATGGTTCAATAGCATATACTTTCTTATAAGATCTTTGCTCTACCAAATAATTAGCAAACCACCCAGTACCAGAACCAATATCAACACCAACGGTTAACTTATGTTCATCTAAAGCATCACCGTGAGGTATATCAGATTGATATAAAAATTTAAAATTATCAGAATTATGTTCTTGGTGTGCCTTCTTTTCTTTTTCAAAAGCATCATCTAAAACATAATTCTGATTATGTTCGTTAAAAGAATCTGTATTAGGCATCTGCTATTTCCTTATAAATTTCAACAAATTTATTAATAATAGATTTTACATTATAGATTTCACCATATCGTGAAACAGCATTAGTTACACACTGTCTATAGTAATCACTATCATCAATCATCTTTGTCATAACATCAGAATACTCTTCATACCCTTCTACAACTTCACCAGCATCACCTATTTGTTCCACTTGTCCCATACTAGTAGCAGTATGACTAATTATAGGTAATCCGTGAGATAATCCTTCAATAATAGAACTAGAACACTGTTCACCATCAGATCTTCCGTGAGCATATACATCAAGAGTATTAAGGAACTTATGAATTAATCCTATATCACTTGTAGTATCTAAAAACTGCACATTCTTTAATCCCAAATCCTTTGCTTGTTTTCTATGATTAGAACTACCACCCAGTATAAGGAAGGCAGTATTATCACTTTCAATTTCATCATATGCTTCTAATGGAATTGAAGAAAAAATGTGAATATCATTTCTTTGATGCATTCCAAATACAAATTTATCTTTCCACCCAAATTCCTCTCTATATGATTCATCAATATTATTAGGAACTTCAACAGGAACTGGAATTATAACTGCTTTATCAGGTGCACCACCAGCATTAATCCATCTTGTTTTTTGTTCTTGAGATATTAAAACAGTCTTAAAAACATTTGATTTATTCTCACCCATACCTGCTAAATGAATACTATCAACAATAGGTGTATTATTAATCATAGTAAATGGATATTCAGGATGACCTGATCTACCAGTCTGTATTACATCATAATCATCTTCATTGAATACATCCCAAAAATTAGTGTCAACCCAGTCGTGAGTTGGTTTAGTAACATCCTTAAATCCAACATTAAATTTAATTAAATTTACACC
>Ga0208277_1002219_pt1 | contig 11105 bp, 9 predicted proteins | sample ETNtaG_5_FD_185782 | JGI IMG/M metagenome (GOLD analysis project Ga0208277, IMG submission 185782) | Marine microbial and viral communities from oxygen minimum zone, Eastern Pacific Ocean - ETNP201406SV205 (SPAdes) (version 2) | ecosystem: Environmental > Aquatic > Marine > Oceanic ...
TCGATATCGTCCTCATCCTCCTCCTCATCCTCCTCCGAGCCGTCGGAATCCATCTCCTCCTCCTCCGACGCGCGAACATCGTCCTCATCGTCCTCACCGTCCGAAAGACGACGACGACGCGACGCGTCCACCGATCGTTTCCTTCGACGCCGCCCGACGCGTTCGTCCGCCGCCTCCTCCGCCTCCTCCACCGATGCCACCGGCGCCCCCGTCTCCGTCGTCTCGCCCTTCACCACCGGGCGCGTCGTCGTCTCCGCGTTCGCGTTCGTCTTTTTCGCCCGTTTCGCGCTCGGCGACGCCTCGAGTCGCGTCTCTCCGACCGATGCGTTTGACCCCATCGCTTCGTTTTCATCCGACGATTTCGCGGGCGACGGGCGCTCGCTCGTCGTCTCCGCGACGCGCGTCGTCCCGCGCGCGGGGTTGAAAAATCCAGCGAGCGTTTGTTGCGTCGGCGACATGACGAGACGCGTCGCGCGACGCGCGCGAGGGGACGAATGATGACGCGCGATTCAAAATCGAAGACTCGTCGTCTGACAGCTGGGACTGCTCGTGATCTATTTGATGGGGGTACACAGTGTAAAGTATGTATATGGGTATGCATCACACAATGGTACAACGCGCCGCGCTCGACTGACAATCGACGACTATCGACGACGACGACGACGCGCGATCTCGACGTCTCGACGCGCTCATCCTTCCTCGCCGAACTCTCTCGTGAACCGCTCGTGAATCTCGAGATCGGCGGCGGCGACGGTGGGTCTCGCGCGGAGGAGCACTTTGCGAAAATCGTTGGCTGAAATCGGCGGCGGGAGGACGCGCGACGCGTATCCGAGCCTGGCGAGCTCTTCGAGGGATGAGGGCCACGCCCCGGGTTCGCCCGGTGAACACGGAACGTAATACTCGGTGTTCGCGGGGTCGTCGTCGACGCGAGGGGCGTGCGGTGGGTCTTTGACGGTGACGAAGTGCGTCGCCTCTTGCACCTTGCGCACGGGTTCGTAGAGGACGTCTTTGACGACGTGATCGATGTCTGAACCGCTGAATCCCTCGGTGGCGACGCCGAGAGATTGGTAATCTTCATCCGTGAGATCGTTGGGTGTTTCACCGACGTGCACACGGAAGATGTGGGCGCGAGCGGCGTCGTCGGGAAGAGGAATGTAAATTCTCTTGTCGAAGCGACGACGCACCGCCTGGTCGAGCGCGTACGGCGTGTTGGTCGCCGCGAGCACTAAGACTTTGCCCGAAGAGCTCCCGACGCCCTGCATTTGCACTAATATTTCTGTTTTGATGCGTCTAGACGCTTCGGATTCACCGTTTTCGCCTCTCGCGCCGCACAAGGCGTCGATCTCGTCGATGAAGATGATGGACGGCGCCGACGCGCGCGCCAGGTGAAACAATTGGGACACCAATTTTTCGCTCTCACCCATCCATTTACTCACTAAATCGCTCGATGAGATCGAAAAGAAGGTTGAATCAGACTCCGTCGCCACCGCCTTGGCGAGATAACTCTTCCCCGTGCCCGGAGGTCCGTACAAGAGAAATCCGCTCCACGCCTTGCGCTTCCCCGTGAAGAATTGAGGAAACTTCACCGGTAACACCACCGCCTCCTTGAGCGCGTCCTTCGCGCTCTGTAACCCGGCGACGTCGTCCCACTTCACGTTCGGCTTCTCCGTGACGATCGCCCCTCCCAACTGCCCCTTCATCTTGGCCAGTTCACCATCCTCCTCGCCCTCCGTCCCCTTTGGCTTTTGCGCGCCGCTCGCCGACGTCCCGCTCACCTCTTTCGCCCTCTTCTCCCCCTCCACGATCCCCTTGAGCTCCTCCGCGCGCGCCAGGTACTCCTTGTACCTATTCGTCACCGTCTCTCTCATCCTCGGGTTCTTTTCGTACTTTAAATACACCTCAAAGTGTTCCAACGCCATCAAGTACAACTTGAACGCGCGCGCGTACGATCCCGCGTGGTCCTCCTTGACCGCATCTCGCACGAACGCGATCGCCTTATCGCGAATGGACGCGCCCCCCTCCATGATGACGTCGGCGCGGCCTTTCGCGCGACGCCCTCGCCCTCGCGCGTCTCTCGACGACGACTCCGCGCGATCTCTCCACCTGTCACCTCCTCGAGCGCGAACGCGCCCCTCGACCTCTCGCGCGCGCGCGAACGCGCGACGACGCGACGAGGGCGCGGTAACGCTCGAAAAGGACTCGACCGTCGATTCGCGCGCGCGCTGGGGGTTTCGGCGCGCTCGACGCGCGCGTCTGGGTGTGATGACGGGCGACATCATCATCGTCCTCGTCAACGGGCGCGCGGCGTCCCGCACACGTCGTCGACCGTCGAGCATGCTTCGACGAGCGTGCGCGGAGATGGCGACGCGCGCGTCGAGCGCGTCGACGCTCGCGATGCCGACGACGATGGCGCGACGAGGCGTGCGCGCGACGACGAGCGCGCGCGCGGGCATGGGACCGGCGGTGGAACCCGTGGAGGCGCCCACGCGCGAGGTGCGTCGCTCGCGTCGATCGAGCGCGCGAGGGCGATGGGAGATGGGAGCGAGACGGTGGTTTGTTCGTTCGGGGACGTCCGTGAGGACGCGCGCGCGCGCGCGGTGACGCGAGGACGATGGGCGCGCGATCGACCGATCGGGCGGTGGTTTGCCCTACCTCGCCGAGGGGCGACCGGAGGGCCGATGCCGGCGTCGCGAGCGCCAAGGCGAGAGAGCGAGAGCGAGAGAGACTGACGATGATGCTTCCATCGCGCGCGCAGCTTCCGGACGAGGCTGAATTGACCTGGGACGCCGGTGACGCGCACCCGGAGCCGGCGCTGGATAACCTGCCGCCGCACATCGTGACGAAGAACACGGCGGCTATGTACTTGATGGGTGGATTCGCCGTTCTGGGCGGCGTTTACGCGACGGCGGTGGCGGTCGATAAGCCCTCGAAGGTTCCCTTCGCGCCGAAGACGTTTCCGTACAACGGACTCGAGGCGGAGCTCGGAAAGAAGACGGCGTGAGCCGCGCGTGTAAACTATAACAATCATTACAACAACGTCGCGACTACGCGTCGCCCGCGTCGCGCGCGACGTCGTGCGCGTCAACCTCGATCAGTTGGCGATTTTTCACGCGCTCTCGAAACATTTCTTGCGCTTGTTCCCACGCGCGTCTCGCCTCGGTCGCCTTGGACGCGCTTCGATCGACGAACGTCGCGGGGTCCACCTCCGGTCCTCCCTTGACGCCCGATCGCCACCAGTGCGCGAGCATGTCCGCGCCCTTTTTGCGCACGGTGACGCGCACGACTCGTCGCGCGTCCGCGCCCGTGCCTTCGAAATCGGTGATCTCCCAGTCGCCGAACGTCGGCGCGGCGCCGCCGCCGTCGGCGTCGGCGTCGTCGTCTCGAGGTTCGGGATCAATCTCGTGCGTCCACGCCTCTCTGAACGCGCTCGACGACGCGTTCGAACCCGACCCGCTCGATGTCACGACCACCTCGACGTCCGTCGCCGTGACGCGCACGCGCACGTCCCTCGCGCGCGTCCCCGGCGGCGCGACGACGCTCAGCGTCACCTCCTTGGCGTCTTGACACCAAAAATACCGCTCTGTATTCTCCCCGCCACCCTCTCGCGCGCACCCACCGTTGCGCATCAGTCGTCTCGTCACCGCGCTCCAATCTCTCGCCGTGGGCGCCGATCCACCGTCGATCGAGGCGGTCGGCGGTTCGAGCGCCGCCGCCGTCGCGCGCTCCGCCTCGAGCGTCCTCGCGAATTCGCGCTCGGAGATCATCACCTCCTCGTCCGCGGCGTCGACGGGCGAGACCGTGCATGACGGTGCGTTCGACGGAGCGCTCGCGAGGTTCATCTGTCCCTCCGTCGGCGTCGCGACCGCGTCTCGTCCACCACCGAATGTGATTCTGTGCGCGCCCTCGAGTTTGACGACGTTCGGCGCGCCCCTGCGTCGCGTGGACCCGTCCTCGTCCTCGTCCGAGGACCCGATGTGATCGAACTTGGAGTAATCCACCATGCTCGTCGCGCGTCGGCGACGTCGGGCGCCTCGCGCGAGGTTGAGAACTTCGGGACGAGCGTCGGGACGACGAGTGAAAAGTGACGCCACAGCGCGACGCCCATTCGTCTCGACGTCGCGCGCGGACTCGGATGACGAAACGCGCGTCGCGAGACGACGCCCGCGATCGCCCTCCGCCCTCGTCCAATCGCGGTGGGGACGAGACGACGACGTCGGGTGCGGGAGAAAAGCGCGCGTCAAAGTCATCCTCCAAAAAAGCGAAACGAGAAAAATTGCTCGCCCACCTCTCCGTCAAGTCTTCGGGACGCGTGACGCCGGCGAAGAAGGCGTCGTTAAATTTCACCGACGTCGACGAGGCGGATCACTGCGAGACGCCGTTTCGGGCGTACAGGGACGTCGAGCCGTTCTTGTTCGCGTTGGCCAAGGCTCTGAAGAGGACCAAGGCGACGCTGCGCGTGTACGACCCGTATTATTGCGAAGGCTCAATGGTGGCGCATCTCAACGCGTTGGGATTTGAGAGCGTGTACAACGAGAATGAAGATTTTTATGAGCGCGTGGCGACGAAGACGACGCCGGAGTTTGACGTCTTGGTGACGAATCCACCGTACTCGGGAGAACACTTTAAGCGGATTTTATCGTTTTGTCGCGCGTGCGGCAAACCTTGGTTGTTGTTGCTCCCGAACTTTGTGTGCAGGAAACAATACTATCAACCGTCGATAGGACCGAACGCGAAACCGTTATTTCTCATTCCGGACGCCGCGAAACCGTACAGGTACTGGGCGCCTGGAAGACAAGGATTCGACGTTCGCGCCAAGGGCACGACGCCGTTCGAGACGTTTTGGTACGTCGAGTTCGCGGGCGTTCTCGATCCCGCCGAACAGCGCGCGTGGTGGTTAAAAAAGTACAAGGCACACAGTACCTGCGATATTCCCGCGCTCGACGACGCGTTACCGCAGCAACAGCGTTTACAAAAGCGTCCGAATCCCAAGGCGAGGAGAGCGCTCAGAGCGTCCAAGGCGCCGCGACGAAATTCGACGACGACGACGACGACCGGGATTTATTTCGATCCGGACAAGGCGAAGAAGAAAAAGGCGACGCGCATCCATCGGTAACGCGGTACCTTTTAGTGTCAATCACACGCCGCATCGCGAGTCTTTTCGCGTCGTCTCTCTTCGCCGCCAACTGTCCCGCCGCGTCACACCGGGACGCCCCATGTCCGCCGTCGCGCGTCGTCTCGCGCGACGCGGCGCGTCGTCGGGTCTCGTCGATGCCTTGACGCGTCGCGCGGCGACGTCGCGCGCGCCCGCGGCGACGTCCGCGACGAGTTCGGCGTCGATGTGGATTCGCAGAGACGCCGCGGGCGGGACGCGCTTTTTCGCCGCCTCGTCGTCGTCCGGGGCCGAGGGACGCGCGCGCGAGGGCGGGACGCGCGTCTCGGGAACGCGCACGCGCCATCGGGACCCGACGCCGTCGTCGTCGTCGTCGTCGTCGTCGTCGTCGTCGTCGACGGAACCGACGGAGTCGCTGACGGCGAGAGGCGAACTCTTCGCGTCGCCGTTGCGTTTTCGAACGTGGTCCCGCGTGCTCTCGAATCGACCGTTGGAGGAGACGTGGGGTAGCACCATTCGCGAGCGATGGCGGCGGACGTACGCGACGGAAAAACCGGACGGGACGCGATCGACGCGATTGGGTTTACAAATGTTGGCGTCGAATAAATTTCGCGTCGTGCGCGTCTTCGCGACAATCGGAGGCGTTCCGTTCGTCGCGTTCGCCGCGTTCGGGACGTACGCGGCGTGGAAAGCGTGCGTGTTGATCACGGGTTTAGGTATCATAGGTTTTGTCGTCGTCGGTAAGGCGATCGGCGCTGGAGAGGCAGCCGTGGGCGCGTTGGCGTCGTTGGCGAGCGCGTTTGAGTACGCGACTGGTTTCGCCGCGCAGGACGGTTTGGTGTCGTCGCTCGCCCTCTTGGTGACGTACAGGACGTCGTATTACACGCTTCCCGTGATTTTATTCGCGTACGAGGAGTTGTATCACGTCGCGAGGCGTCTGATGCGTCTGAGTCGATGGGCGCGATAGCGATAGCGGCGGTTTAGCGGAATGTGAGAATTTCTTACAAACAATCTTTCAATTTTGCGCGTGTTTTTGGTGATCGTGCCACTCGCTGCCGTCGCTCGACGCGGCACCGGCGGCGTAGGGGACGAACGCGGGTCGACCTTCGAGTCCGAGCTCTTCGAACAGGAAGGAATCCTCGCTCTTTTCGTTGTTGGGCGTCGTCAAGAGCTTGTCGCCGGTGAAGACGCTATTGGCGCCGGCTAAAAAGCAGAGCGCCTGCGTCTCGGGACTCATGTTGATGCGACCGGCGCTGAGTCGAACGACCGTCGCGGGCATTAAGATGCGAGCGACGGCGATGGCGCGCACCATTTCCAACCCGCTCGGCGGTGTCATGCCCTCGAACGGCGTCCCGTCGACGGGCACCAACGCGTTGATGGGCACGCTCTCTGGATGTTCGGGAAGCGTCGCCAACACCGTCATCAGACTCGCCCGATCCGACTCCTCCTCGCCCAAACCGAGGATCCCTCCGCAGCACACCGAGATTCCAGCCTCGCGCACGGCGGCGATCGTGTTCAAACGATCCTCGTACTTGCGACTCGACGTCACTTTATCGTAATACTCGGGACTCGTATCCAAATTATGATTATACGCCGTCAATCCCGCATCCTTCAATTTCACAGCCTGTTCCGGCGTCAACATCCCCAACGTCGCGCACACCTCCATGCCCATGTCCCGCACCTCCTTCGTCATCTCCAACACGCGTTCGAATTGCCCCGCGCCGACTTGGCTCGGTCCTCGCCACGCCGTCCCCATGCAAAACCTCGTGCTCCCCGCATCTTTCGCTCGTTTCGCCGCCTCGAGCACCTCCTCGACCCCCATCAACTTCTCCGCCTTCAACTTCGTCTCCCCCTTCCACGACGAGCTCTGCGCGCAGTAATTACACGTCTCGGGACACCCCCCGGTTTTGATGCTCAGCAGCGTGCACTGCTGCACCTGTCGCGCGTCGTGATGCATCCTGTGCGTTTTCGCCGCATCGTGCACGAGATCCAACAGCGGACGCGCGTACAGATCCTCAACTTCGCTCTTCGTCCAATCGTTGTACACGACGCCGAGCTCTCGCGCGCGTCGCGGCGCCGCGGCCGCGGGCGTCGCCGACGCGCCGTAGGGTCGAGACCTGTCGCGATGATGCAGACGGCGCGCGGGCGCGACCGCCGACGCGCGAGACGCGCGAGAAACATCGGCACACGCGGACGCACACGCGCGGGCGAGTTCGCGGAACGCGCGCGCGCGTCCGCGCGACATGTCGTTCTCCGCGCGCGGACGTGTGCGGACGCGACCGATGTGTCCCCGACCGAGAGGGAAAACCCTTTGAGGGTTTAGGGTTTACATTGGGAACACAAAACGTTCGTCTCCATGAGGCGTCGCCCCCGCCTCGAGGCCTTATTCGGAAGAACGGTTTATTTCGTCCCAAAAAGACGTCCTTAGTCCGCACGGGTCTGAAAAAACGACGAGTCAAAAGAAGACGTCCCGAGGGAAAACCAAACCTTTTGAGGGTTTAGGGTTTACATTGGGGACACAAAGTGCACGCGCTCGTCGACAGATGGCGCCGGTCGAGGACGACGACGTCCTCGACGCGTGGCGCTCGTGTGGACACGCCGTGCGCGTGAAAACGCTGGACGTCGTCGTCGACGGTGCGAGCGATGCGGGGGACGACTCGACGACGGTGCGGGTACGAATCGGGACGAAAGATGTGCGCCACGCGCGCGAGGTGGAGGTGGATCCGTATTTCTTCGACGCCGGGTACTCCGTGGCGGCGTCGACGGGATTCGCGCGCGTGTGGGAGGGCGCGGAGGCGCTGTCGGCGTTTTTGAGGCGCGCGCCGGAGAGGTGTCGAGGAAAGCGAGTTCTCGAGCTCGGCGCGGGCGCGGGCGAGTGCGGGCTCGTCGCGGCGTGTTTGGGCGCGCACGCGTGTCTGACGGACGTGCGCGCGGTGGTGGAGCACGTGATTCGGAGAAATGTGGAACAAAACGGTGAGGGTGAGGCGACGGCGCGCGAGGCGTGGCCGGGGTCGATTCGTGTCGGACGTGGAAGCGCGACGCGCGCGACGTTGGATTGGGGCGAACCGATACCGGAGCGGCCGTTCGGAAGGTCGGAGGTTCGTTTTAGCGACGCCGATCTCATCATCGCCGCCGAGTGCGTGTGGCTTCGAGAGTTGCTTCCGCCGTTCGCGGCGACGGCGTCGACGCTGCTTCGAAACGGCGCGGCGGAGATGATTCTGAGCGTGCGCGACCGAAGTTCGACCGAAGACGCGTCGAGCGGAAAGGCGTTCGCGCACACGAACGAGGTTGTGCGAGAATTCGAAAACGCCGGGTGCGCGTTGACGACGCTGCATCGCCAACCGGCGGAGGAGGACGGGAAAGAAATCGTCGTGTTTCACATTCGCGCCGTCGACGCGTCGATGGATCGGACGGAGACGGATTGATGGATTGAATGAGAGTAGTAGCGTCCCGTAGAGAGCTCGCGCGCGTGGGTGTAGTACCAGATGATAGCCTAGTCAGTCGCGCGCGTACGCACAGTCGGTTCTTTTTCTCTTTTACATTCTCGTCCTACTCGTCGGCGGGTTGAAAAATACTCTTCAATAAATCCAAACTCACCAACCCCTTGCTCTCGTCCACCATCGCTGGATTTTCCACCGCCTTTTGCTTGAACGTGCGCACGATCTTCTTCCTCTCCGCCTCATCCTCCGCTTTCTTCTCGCGACGATACCTCGCCAACGCCTCCTCCTCCGTCTCTCCGTCCTCGGCGCCCTCCTCCGCGCGTCTCTTCGCCCGCCGCTCCTTCATCGCCTCCAACGCCTTCGCCTGATCCATCCTCGCCAAGTAAAAATCACGCTCCTTCTTCGCCACATCCATCTCCAACCGCAGCTTCTTCTCTCGCAGCGCCTTTTGATACTCCATCTCCTCCGTCAGCGCGTCCCACGTGAATTTCGGCAGATACTTGACGTTCCACAAATCGTAATAATGTTTGCTCCTCCGCTTCCCCCCGACCTCTCGTCCGTGCAACATCGCCGCCGCTCGCTTCGCCCGTTTCTTCTCCTTGAACTCCACCCATCCCTCGACGAATTTCTTCCCGGTATTCCCACCAGACTTTTTCCGCGCCGCCCGCGTCGCCGGATCCTCCGGCGCCAAATACATGCGATCCGTCTCCCCGAATTCATTCAACAATTGACGCAGTTTCATCGGTTTCATGAACGGAGGAATGGACCCGAGGAAGACGACGCCTCGCCGTTTCCGGTCCTCGCGCGCGCGACGGAGTTCATCGTCGTCGAGGGGTGGTTTTCGCGTCGTTTTCGTCGATGTCGTCGATGTCGTCGACGGTGCGCCGCCGCCGGTGGGCCGAGGCATCATCGATGCGTTCGGGTCGTCGTCGTCGTCGTTCTCGGCGCGTGCGTGCGTCGACGCGGACACGAATCGATCGTCGACGACTCGTGTACGGACGTCGTCCCTCGTTGTCGACGCGCGGGGACGCGCGCGCGCGCCCATCGACGTCGAGACGTGACGACGACGACGACGACGACGACGAGAGAGAGAAAACGCACCTTCCTAAACCCTAGTCTAAACCCTATCTTATCTCCGTGATGAGCGAGGGTGTCCGATACGACCTACTTCGACGTCGTATCTCGTATATACGACTTGGGTGGTCGTAGAAGTCGTATTACGTATTTTGGTCCATAAATCGCTATCTAATAGTACATATTTGATATTTGGTCGCAGAAATATGAATACTATGCACATCTAAACCCTACTACACCCTCCACCCCCGCCCTGCTAAACCCTAAACCCTAAACCCTAGTCTAAACCCTCGATCGACGGGCGTCTCGCGCGCGTCACGCCCGCGCGCGCTCGACGCCGCCATGCCCGACGCCGACGACTCGCACGACGATACCCTCCCCGTCGTGTGCGTCTTCGGGTCCGTCAACGTCGACCACGCGTTTCGATGCGCGACCGCGCTCCCGCGCGCGGGCGAGACGGTCGGGAACGCGACCTACGAGCGCGCGCCGGGCGGGAAAGGGGCGAATCAGGCGTGCGCGGCGGCTCGAACGGCGTCTGACGTCGTTCGCGATCGCGTTCGAGCGCCGAGCGACGACCCGGTGGCGCGTCGAGGGGTCAGGGTGGAGTTCGTCGGGTGCGTCGGCGCGGGCGACGAGTACTCGCTCGCGGCGCTGCGGGACGCGGGCGTGGGGACGGAACGCTTGCGAAAATGCGAGGACGGCGACACGGGGACGGCGTGCGTGCTCGTGGACGCGAACGGGGAGAATTGCATCGCGGTCGCGCCGGGGGTGAACGCGAGGGTGAACGGGGACGACGTGCCGCGGTGCGACGTGTTGTGCGCGCAGTGCGAGGTACCGGCGCGGGAGAATGCGCGGGCGATCGCGCGGGCGCGAGAATTGAATCCGGACGTGCGCGTGATGTTGAATTACGCGCCGGCGAGCGTGGTGGATTGGGGGTTGATTCTGTCGGCGTCGACGGTGTGCGTGAACGAAACCGAGCTCGCGGTTTTGCGAGACGCGTACGCCGCGCGCAGAGGCGCCGCCCGCTCGAAGAATCTGGGCGTGAAGGAGTCAGATTGTTTCTTGAACACGCTCGTCGTGACGAGGGGTGAGCGACCGGCGCAGGAGACGACCGTGCCCGAGGACATCGCGACGAGCCCCGAAGCGCGTCTGGACTGGCTGTTCAAACCGGAATGTCGAGACGGCGACGCGTTTTTTGAACAGAGGGTCAACATTCGCGCCGAAAACCTCAAGGTGAATCCAGAGCACATCGTGGACACCGTCGGCGCGGGTGATTCCTTCGTCGGCGCGTACTGCGCGTCGTGGGCGATGAACGACTCGGAGGAAACGAGGCTTCGAATCGCCTCCGCCGCCGGGACGCTCGCGTGTCTCGAACCGGGCGCGCGACCGAAATCCATCACCAACGCTCGCGAGCGCGCGCGAGAGTTGGTGTGCGACGCGAAAGTGGGGAATACCGATCCACTGAGTCCGTCTCCGTCCTC
>Ga0208277_1002220_pt1 | contig 11096 bp, 11 predicted proteins | sample ETNtaG_5_FD_185782 | JGI IMG/M metagenome (GOLD analysis project Ga0208277, IMG submission 185782) | Marine microbial and viral communities from oxygen minimum zone, Eastern Pacific Ocean - ETNP201406SV205 (SPAdes) (version 2) | ecosystem: Environmental > Aquatic > Marine > Oceanic ...
CGCTGGAGCAGCCGTACAAGCGGATGTGATTGACCAGATTAAGGGTGAGAAAACTATAAAGTTTGTAAAGCGTAGACGTAAACATAGCTCAAAGCGAACTCGTGGACATCGTCAATACTTAACTTTAGTTCGGGTTACAGATATTTTGGCTACCGGTGCAGATAAGTCGAAAGTGCAGGAAGCCGTCGGTTCGGGGTCAGTCGATTTTAAGTTTGTTGAAAGTGTGAAACCAAAAAAATCAGCTGATTTGAAAGCAAAGGTAGAAAAATCTCCGAAGGAAACAGTTAAAAAAGAGGCTAAACCAGTCAAGGAGGCTAAAGCAGCCAAGGAAGTTAAGCCTGAGAAAGATGCAAAAACTAAAAAGTCGGCGCCGGTAAAAGAGAAAAAGGTAACGGCTTCAGTTTCTGATGATTTGAAACAGTTATCGGGTGTTGGTCCTGCGCTTGAGAAAAAACTGCACGCTGCTGGCGTTAAAAGTTTTGAGCAAATAGCCGCTTGGTCTGCAAAGGACGTAGAAGCGATTAATGAGAAAATTTCATCGAAAGGCCGCGTTGAAAAAGAAGGCTGGATCGATCAAGCTAAAGAAAAGCTTAAGGGATAAGGAGAACTAGGTATGGCACATAAAAAAGCTGGAGGTTCATCAAGAAATGGACGTGACTCAGCAGGTAGAAGGCTTGGTGTAAAAATCTTTGGAGGTCAATCTGCTATCCCAGGTAATATTATCGTTCGTCAGCGAGGTACCAAAATGTGGCCAGGAGAGGGCGTTGGAATGGGTAAAGATCACACTATCTTTGCAACAGTTGAGGGCAATGTAAAGTTTCATAAAGGTTTGAAAAATCGCACATTTATATCTGTTTTGCCTTCTAGCAAAGCCGCCGAATAAGTTATTATTATATTAAGTCTAAAAAGGCTCGGCACATTTGCCGAGCCTTTTTAATTGGAGGCTGAAAAATTTAATGGTGCTATCTTTATTTCATTTTCTACTATTTGCCTTTAGTCAAATTGCCACTCCGGGGCCAGCAAATATGATTATGCTATCTACTGGTGCAAAGTATGGTTTTCGTAATGCACTCCCTTTTGTATCTGGCGTAATTGTTGGAAAACAAATAATAATTTGGCCGATTGGTTTTGGGTTGATGCTCCTCAATAAAGATCATCCTTATATTTTTATCTTTTTTAAGTATATTTCTGCTGGTTACATTTTATGGTTAGCTTGGCGCATCGCCAATATGCGTATATCAGCAACAACGTCTGATAGACCGGCCCCTGGTTTTCTTTCTGGTCTTATAGTACATCCTCTGAACCCAAAAGCTTGGGCTCTAATAACAACAGGTTTCACTAATTTTGTAGATCCAATAAGTCCCGTTCTTTATTCTACTGCAACTGTCGCTTTTTGTTTATTTGGTATTCAGGTCGTTTGTCATCCCATTTGGACCCTCTTTGGTGAAAGAATAGCAATATTGGTTAGTGGGTCAGTATACGAGCGATATCTGATGTTATTTTTTGCAGCGCTTACGGTAATTTTTGTTAGCCTTGCGATTGCGAGCTCATAATTTAAATTTTGCATAAGTCACAATAATTTCATTGAGCGGTTTAAACGAAAACCTTGAGACATTGCAATAAAAGGTTTATCGCGGGGAAAGATATGAAAGTCGCTCTATGAAGTTTTTGGACCTAGTTAAAGTTTATATCCGCTCAGGCTCTGGAGGAGCGGGTTCAGTTAGTTTTCGCCGTGAAAAAAATATAGAATATGGCGGACCTGATGGAGGTAACGGGGGGCATGGTGGTTCTGTGTGGGTAGAAGCTGTAGAAGGCTTGAACACACTCATTGACTTCCGCTATCAGCAACACTTTTTTGCTGATAATGGAAAGAGCGGTATGGGAAAGCAACGTTCTGGATCCCATGGAAATGATAAAGTTTTGAAGGTGCCAATTGGAACAGAAATCCTAGACGAAGATCAAGAAACTTTGTTAGCTGATTTAACCGAAGTGGGAAGTCGTGCTTTATTGGCTGAAGGAGGGAACGGTGGGTTTGGAAATTTACATTTCAAATCATCCACTAACCAAGCCCCGAGGAAGGCCAACCCAGGCCAAGAGGGTGTTGAGAGAACAATTTGGTTGAGATTAAAATTAATTGCTGATGTTGGATTGCTAGGTATGCCAAATGCTGGGAAATCCACGTTTCTTTCTGCAACATCAAATGCACGTCCCAAAATAGCAGATTATCCTTTCACAACACTTTATCCGAATTTGGGTGTTGTAGGCATCGACGCCAGTGAATTTGTCGTTGCCGATATACCAGGCCTGATTGAGGGAGCCCATTTAGGACATGGGTTGGGCGATCTTTTCCTCGGGCATGTGGAGCGTTGTTCTGTATTAGTACATATTATAGATATTACAAATGATGATTTTATAAATAATTACAATATTATAATGGAAGAAGTTAATCAATATGAAAAAGCGCTCTCAGATAAGCCGCGTATAACAGTATTGAATAAAATAGATGCCTTTGGTGAAGATGAAAGAAAGTTATACAAAGAACAACTGGTAAAAATTATTGACGAACCAGTATTTATGATTTCCGCTGTAAGCGGAGAAGGAATTGAAAATTTACTTAGAGCAATTCGTATTGAAGTCGATAAGGGAAAAGTCCCAGATGTCGAGGAAGAGCAAGGGTCATTAGAATGGCATCCTTAACTAAAGCGAAACGTGTTGTAATAAAAGTGGGCTCAACTCTTTTGGTAGATAAAAACTCTGGAGATTTGAACCTAACTTGGCTTGAGTCGTTGGCTTCGGATGTATCTTCACTTAAATCTAGGGGTATAGACGTTGTATTAGTGTCTTCTGGCTCTATTGCTCTTGGACGAGGCTCTCTAGGATTGCAAGATGCAGAGCTTTCCTTAGAGAATAGTCAGGCATCGGCTGCAGTTGGTCAAATTAGGTTGGCCCGTGCATATGAGGAAGTACTAGCGCCATTCTCTGTTAAGACTGCACAAATATTAGTTACTTTAGAGGATAGTGCTAATCGCCGAAGATATTTAAACACACGAGCTACTATGGAAAGGCTACTAACTTTTGGTGTTGTGCCAATAGTTAACGAGAATGATACTGTTGCTACTGATGAAATACGTTTTGGAGACAACGATAGGCTGGCTGCCCAGATTGCGGCGACAGTTAGTGCTGATAACTTAATCTTATTATCCGATGTTGATGGTTTGTACTCGAGTAATCCCTCAACAAATCCAGATGCAAAAAGATTAGATGTTATTAAAGAAATAACCCCAGAAATTGAGGAAATGGCAGGTGAAGGAGTTTCGGGTATTTCTAAGGGTGGAATGATAACAAAACTCATGGCGGCTCGAACAGCTACGCAGGCTGGTTGCGCTATGGTAATTACCAAAGGAGACGTACCCAATCCGATAACAGAGCTTGAGAACGGAGCAAATTGCACTTGGTTTAAGCCGAATGTAGATCCACAAACCGCCAGAAAAAGATGGATCTCATCACAGAAGTCTGTTGGTAAATTGATCATTGACCAGGGCGCTGTGACGGCCTTAATAGATGGAAAGAGCCTTCTCCCTATTGGCGTAACCAGTATCGAAGGTAATTTTTCAAGAGGTGATGTAGTGAGTATTTATTCAACTAATGGACGTGAATTGGCGAAAGGTATATGCGCATATCCTGCAGTAGAAGCGAAATTAATTATTGGCCAAAATAGTAATGAAATAGAAACCATTCTTGGTTATGCTGGTAGGGCTGCAGTCATTCACCGAGACGATTTAGCAATTTAAGGTTGGTTATGGCAGACATACATTCTCTAGTTGTTGATATAGGTAAAAAAGCTCGAGAAGCATCTGGGAGGCTAGCTGTTGCATCTAGTCAGCAAAAAAAGGATGCATTGATTTTTAGCGCTGACTCAATCAGGAAAAATACTCCAAATATATTAGAGCAAAATAAAAAAGACCTTGATTTTGGAGCGTCCAAAAGCCTGTCAAATGCTTTGATGGATCGATTGCTTTTAAATGAAGAGCGAATAGGTTCAATGATTGATGGTCTGGAAGCGATTGCCAATCAAGACGATCCTGTTGGTGAAATTATGGAGGCATGGAGACGCCCAAATGGTCTTGAAATTAAAAGAGTTCGTACGCCCTTAGGGGTAATTGGCGTAATATACGAAAGTCGGCCAAACGTAACCGCTGACGCTGGTGCTCTTTGTTTAAAAGCAGGAAATGCAGTAATTTTGCGAGGGGGCTCTGAAAGTTATAATAGTTCCATTGCCATCCATAATTGTATGCAAGAGGGCTTGTTAAAGGCGAATTTACCTGAGAACTCTATTCAGATTATTCCAACGAAAGACAGGTCTGCGGTCGCCAGCCTTCTCAAATTGACAGAGTATATTGATGTTATTGTGCCTAGAGGTGGTAAAAGTTTGGTTGGGCTGGTTCAATCGGAGGCGAGAGTTCCGGTTTTTGCGCATCTAGAGGGAATTGTTCACATATATCTTGATAAAACCGCGGATCCAAGAAAAGCATTTGATGTAATTTTGAACTCAAAAACGAGGCGCACGGGTATATGTGGTGCTGCAGAGTGCCTTTTAATCAACAAAGATATACTAAACGGCTTGGGCTCTGAGATCGTAAACATGCTTCTTGATGCGGGAGTAGAGGTAAGAGCTGATAAAGAGGTAGTTAAAATACCCGGAACAGTTGCAGCAAATAAAGATGATTGGGGCAATGAATTTTTAGATAGCAAAATAGCAGTTAGAGCCGTGGCTGACTTGGAAGAAGCAATAAATCATATTCAAACCTACAGTTCTAGCCACACAGATTGTATAATCACAGAAAATTTAGAGGCTCGAGATAAATTTTTTACTCAGCTAGACAGCGCTATCTTAATGCACAATGCTTCAACACAATTTGCTGATGGTGGAGAGTTTGGTATGGGAGCGGAAATAGGTATTGCAACTGGAAAATTGCATGCAAGAGGACCCGTCGGCACTGTTCAATTAACTTCATTTAAGTATCTCGTCGAAGGGCAGGGAACAATCAGAAAATGAGTGTATTTTCATTTTTGATTAACTAGCTCAAGTAAAGGAAATAAGTTTGGATGATTTAAACCCTTTTTTAGAACCTGGAATGTATGTACGTCACCCAACTGAAAAAGATTGGGGAGTTGGGCAGGTGCAATCATCGATCAAAGGAAAAGTAACAGTAAACTTTGAAGAAAATGGTAAAGTTGTAATCGATGGGACGAGGATTAGTTTAGAAATTGTTTCGAATTAATCTATAATCTTAATCGTATTCACCATTGCACTATAATTTTAAAATTATTAACTGAAATCTATGCTCCAACATACGCCAAAATTTAGAACAAAAATTGCCGATAGTAGATCCGAGTTTATAGCCGCACAGAAATTGCGCTATCGTGTTTTTGTTCAGGAGTTAGGTGGAGGTGGAGATATGGTTGATCATGATTTAGGATTGGAACGAGATCGTTTTGATCCTTATTTCGATCACATTCTTTTGCTTGATGATGCTTTAAAAAATAATCCAATTATAGGTGTGTACAGGGTTATGACTTGTGAGAAAGCTCTTGAACTTGGAGAATTTTATAGTGATGAAGAGTACGATCTTTCAGTGCTGCGTCGATCTGGTAAAAAGTTACTAGAGTTGGGCAGGTCATGTTTGAAATATGATTATCGGGGCGGGACTGCTTTAGCTTATTTATGGCAAGCAGTAGCAAACTACGCATCAGAGCGGAAAGTCGAAATTCTATTTGGAGTGGCAAGCTTTCACGGGACAGATGTTTCGGAATTGGCTGAACCATTAAGTTTATTGCACCATCAGTATTTGGCTGATGAAAAAATAAGGCCAGTTGCAAAAAAGCCGTTTAATCAGAAAATGAATATTTTAGAACCAGATGTAATTGATCGAAAATCTGCTGTTTTAAAAATGCCTGCTTTGATTAAGAGTTATATAAAACTTGGAGGGAAAGTCGGTTTGGATGCCTACGTGGATCATGAATTCAATACCACAGATGTATGCTTGATTATGGATACCTCTTTGGTGGATCAAAAAAGGAAGAGTTTTTTTGCCAAAGGAGATCTTGCTTGACTACTACCTGGATAAGTGAAGATGGTGAGCCAGTCAGTAAAAAAATTTCAATTTTTGGATGGGTATTATTATTTAGTCGCGGAAGCGCGATTATTTTTATTATAGTATTTGGTTTACTTTTAAAATTTTTACTGAGGGTTTTTGAAAAGCCGTTATTTGGGGATATGCGACCAGTTAGCCCGCAAATTACGGTTATGGTTAGCAAGATTTCCCTTTGGCTTTTGTCCATCCCAGTAATACGTTTTGGAGCTCCTCTCAAACAACCTGGTGCCTTTGTTGCTAATCATTCTTCTTGGTTGGATATATTTGCCTTAAATTCTGGTCAGAGCCTCTATTTCGTTTCAAAATCAGAAGTAGCCAGCTGGCCCGGTATCGGATTTTTGGCCAAAGTAACTGGAACTTTATTTATTCGTCGAGAGTCAAAAGAGGCTGTTGCCCAGAAAAAACTATTCGGGCAAAGAATAAAAATGGGTCATAGGCTTCTATTTTTTCCTGAGGGTACATCCACTGACGGTATGAGAGTGTTACCTTTTAAATCAGCGCTATTTCAGGCTTTTTTTGACTCAGGATTGAATTCACCGTGTTACATCCAACCAGTAACTGTTACTTACTTTGCTCCTAAAAACGAAGATCCTAGGTTCTATGGTTGGTGGGGTGATATGTCATTTGCGGTACATTTGTTGAAAACAATTGCTTCAAGAAGGCAAGGTAGCATAGAGGTTCGATACCATGAACCTTTATTGGTTTCTAATTTTGCTAAACGAAAAGAGCTAGCGGCAGCGGCGGAGAAAATAGTTAGATCTGCACATGTTTTTGCAGTCTCTAATCCGAAAAACCAAGCAAGTAATTAAGTTCTTTTAAAGGATTATTCGCTTTCCATATCTCATCTCCAAAAGCCAAAAAATCTGTTGCGTTTTCTAGATTATTTATAACGTTTTTGCTGAGGCCCCCTTCTGATATAACTGGAATCTCTATCATTGTGCTCCACCACATAAACAAATCAAGGTTGGCGATAGTACCATCTTTAAGGTTTTTATTGCTCAGTGGCCCAAAACTTATATAGTCAGCGCCAGCTTCGCCAGCCGTTATCCCGTTATGTTTTGAATTTCCACAGAAAGCACCGACTATTGCCTCTTTTCCCAAATTTTCACGTGCTTTTCGAACATTTCTTGCTCCGTCTGACAAGTGTACCCCATCCAGTCCATGTTTTTGAACAAATAAAAAATGATCTTCGATAACAATCGCAATATCTCTAGAATGACAAATATTTCTTATAAAATCAGCAGTTTTTGCAATAGTACTTTCTTCTTGAGTAGAGAGTGCCAACCTAAAACAAGAGATCTCAACTGAATCCAGTATAGGTTTTAAATCTTCGGAAAACCTTTCGATTTCGAATTCAGCTGGACTAACAATATAAAGTTTAGGCTGCTCTGTTTTTATCATTTCCAAAAGCCAATTTAGTCAGTAACTAAGCATTAACCCCAAAAACAAAATTAACCAATATCAACAAACAAAATTTTATTCTTGGGTCTGGATTAAAATTTTATTGATCGAATTGAAGGAATTGAAGGTGCCATTAGATAATAAACAACCATGTTTTATTTTGGTAAATCCGCAAATGGGAGAAAATATAGGCGCATCAGCTCGTGGAATGTGGAATTTTGGTTTAGAGCGTATGCGGATTGTTTCACCTAGGGATGGTTGGCCCAATCAAAAAGCGGTGGCCATGGCAAGTGGTGCGGGTCGATTATTAGACGAAGCATTGATTTTTCCCACTTTTGCTGATTCCACTGCTGACCAACATTTCGTTTTTGCCACTACAGCCAGACCGAGGGATTTAATAAAACCAGTATATTCGCCCAAGGAGGCGATAAAACTTGCTTTTAGTAAAATATCCAAGGGGCACAATGTAGGGTTTGCCTTTGGCCCTGAAAGATCGGGCCTTGAGAATTCAGATATTATTAAAGCTAACGCAATTGTGTCTGTCCCAGTAAATGAGCAGTTCCCATCGCTGAACTTGGCACAATGCATTCTTTTATTAGCTTATGAGTGGATGCTTCAATCTACCGACCCAAGCAGTGACAAATCAACCTCAGAGGGATTAGCTATGGTTCCTTTAATGAAGGTGGAAAAGCTTTCTCAGTATTTTGAAAATGCCTTAGAAAATTCTGGCTTTTTTTATCCAGAAGATAAAGCAGAAAGTATGAAAGCTAATTTTAGAAATATGTGGTCTCGAATGCCTTTAACAAACTCGGATGTGCAAATTTTCTACGGTATGCTAAGACAATTACTAAGAACAAATAAAAAAAGTTGAGATCATAAATACTTTTACTAATTGTAATTTAAAGAGAGTTCGTTGCAGTTAGATGCTGCCGGAAGCGTTGTGGTAAATAATTATGAGTAAAAAAAGAGCAATTTTTCAGGAGGTTTCGGATAGCGAAAAACCAATTGCAAGCAATAGTATTGGAATAATTGAGAAAAACTCTAACGAGAAAATAAGAAATACAATTCAGTTATGGTTGAAAACCCTATTTGTTCTTATTGTATTAATTATATTAGTAGGTGGTTTAACACGCCTAACAGACAGTGGACTATCAATAACTGAGTGGAAACCTATCACTGGTGCCTTACCGCCATTTTCGGCAGAAAGCTGGGCGACTGAGTTCAACAAATATAAACAAATCCCGGAGTATAAATTACAGAACGAGGGCATGAGCTTAAGTGAGTTTAAATTTATTTACTGGTGGGAGTGGGGCCATCGGCAGCTTGGCCGTTTTATTGGCTTAGTTTGGTTTTGTGGGTTTATTATTTTATTAGCACTTGGGAAAATCCAGAAACCTTGGCGGCTAAGATTATTACTAATAGGCGTTTTAATAGGTGTTCAGGGAACAGTTGGTTGGTGGATGGTCTCAAGCGGGTTGACTGGTACTGTGTTAGATGTCGCTAGTTATCGACTTGCGACACATTTAGGGCTCGCATTCATTATTCTTGGATACATTTCGTGGTTTATTCTTCTGTTAGGGAGAAGCGAGACATTTATACTGCAAGCGCGTAGAAATGCAGAACCAAAATTTGTATTTTTATCGACGGGTTTATTACATTTAACGTTTTTACAAATTCTATTTGGAGCGCTGGTAGCTGGAATTGATGCAGGTAGATCGTATACCGATTGGCCTTTGATGGCCGGTCAGTTTTTTCCACCAGATTTGTTTTATTTGAACCCTTGGTGGAGGAACTTTTTTGAAGATCCTGGTTTGGTACAATTTGTTCATCGAATTAGTGGTTATATTCTATTTATTTTTTGCATTTATAGTTGGTCAAGTGTCAGAAAATCGGGCAATGAAAGTTTAAAGTTTGGTTTTAATCTGATTTTTGTAATTGCCTTTTTTCAAATGGTTTTGGGAATAGTGACGGTCTTTTATGCTGCTCCATGGGAGATTGCTATCGTTCACCAATTTGGCGCAATATTACTTTGGGTTGCTGTATTGAGGGCGAGGTTTATTACTAAATATCCGCCAAATAATGCTCTATCAAAGTAGTCAATTTTGGATGTTTAAAGATTATTTTAGTCTGGATTATCTTCTTCTGCATCATCACCTTGATCTGCAATCCAAGCTACTGATACAACTTCTTCGTTTTCCTTAGTATCAAATACTTTGACACCGCCAGCGCTTCTAGATCTGAAAGAAATACCCTCTATAGGAACTCGGATTGATTGACCGTTTGAAGTTGCCAACATTATTTGATCCTCAAGTTCTACGGGAAAACTCGCGACAATAGCTCCGCCCCGCATCGTTTTATCCATTGCGGCGACACCCATCCCCCCTCGGCCTCTCACGGGATAGTCATGGCTCGATGATAGTTTGCCTGCCCCACCAGAAGTGATGGTGAGTATTAAGTTTTCAGAAGCTGACATTTCTGCGTAACGTTCAGGTGAGATGGTTGCATTTTCGTTTACATCGTCTTCGTCTGAATTTATTTCCTCATCAACTAGTCCAGATACGGCGCGGCGCATCTTTAAATAAGCCGATCTTTCATCTGGTGTTGCAATAAAATGTCTAATCACAGACATCGAGACGACTTTATCTTGGCCTAAGAGCTTGATTCCTCTAACACCTGTTGATTTTCGGCCTTTGAACACTCGTACAGCAGTAGTTGAAAAGCGAATTGCTCTTCCAGAATCTGTAAAAAGCATCACATCATCTTCCTCTCCTGCTATGCGAGCATTTACTAATTCAGTACCCTCGTTCAAATCCATGGCAATTTTTCCATTAGATCGAACGTTAGTAAAATCGGAAAGAGCATTTCTACGTATATCGCCGGCAGAAGTGGCAAAGACAATTTGCAAATTATCCCATTCTTTCTCGTCGACATCGACCGGCATTATTGCAGCTATTGAAACACCCACCGGTATTGGTAAAATATTTACGATGGCTTTACCTTTGGCAGTCCTTCCACCCAAAGGCAATCTCCAAGTCTTGAGTTTATAAGCCATACCGTCTGTTGTAAAAAATAGTAACTGAGTATGGGTATTTGCAACGAATAGTGTCGTTACTACATCTTCATCCTTGGTTTGCATGCCTGCCAGGCCTTTACCACCGCGACGTTGTGATCGAAAATCGATGAGTGGTGTGCGTTTAATATATCCTCCGGAAGTTACAGTTACGACCATGTCTTCGCGTTCAATTAGGTCTTCGTCCTCCATATCGCCAGACCATTCTACAATCTCTGTTCTTCGGGCAACCGCGAACTGTTCTTTTACTTCTTTCAATTCATTCGTAATGATGTCCATGATTTGCTCACGGGAACCCAAAATTCCAAGGTATTCTTTAATTTTTACTGAAAGCGTTTTTAACTCTTCCGTCACCTCTTTTACGCCAATTTGTGTCAGGCGTTGCAACCTTAATTCTAATATGGCCCTCGCTTGAGTTTCTGAAAGATTATAGGTGTCATCTTTGTTAATTGTATGGGTTGGGTCATCAA
>Ga0208277_1002223_pt1 | contig 11091 bp, 7 predicted proteins | sample ETNtaG_5_FD_185782 | JGI IMG/M metagenome (GOLD analysis project Ga0208277, IMG submission 185782) | Marine microbial and viral communities from oxygen minimum zone, Eastern Pacific Ocean - ETNP201406SV205 (SPAdes) (version 2) | ecosystem: Environmental > Aquatic > Marine > Oceanic ...
CAGGGTTAACTTCGTCATCGCCGTCACGCCTCCACCGACGACGACTTTCCCATCCGACATGCTCGTTCCCGGTCCGACGCTCGCCCACCCGTTCGTTCCGGGGTTCAACGTCCCGGAAAACGTCGCCCTGATCCAATGATTCACCGTGGTCGCGCCGCTCGCGACGGGCGCGTACGCGACGTCCAACCCCGAGACGAGATTCGCGTACGAGCACCACGTCAACCCGTCCGATTCCACCGCGCACGTCGCCGCGCCGTTCCCACCCCCCTGCGCGCGCGCCGTCGTCACCGCCGCCGCCGTCGTCACCGCCGCCGCCGTCGTCACCGCCGCCGTCACCGTCACCGTCACCCACGCGCGCGTCGTCCCGCATCGCCTCCGTTCTCGTCGTCGTCGCTCGCGCGCGGACGCGGACGCGGACGCGCGCATCGCCTCCGTTCTCGCCGTCGTCGTCGTCGTCGTCGTCCGGCGCGCGCGCGTCGACGATCGCGGTCGCGCGCCCTACAGTGGCGCGCGCGGCGACCGACCGATGCCGTGCGAACGATCGAGACGGGGACGCGACGCGAGAGACGCGCGCGCGATCGATCGGGACTTCGCGAGCGACGAGAGCGAGGACGATGGTGACGACGGCGGCGACGGCGAGCGGTGCGCGGGCGGTGACGGCGCGCGCGGGGACGGGAACGGCGGTGAGACGACGACGCGGTGGGCTCGCGATGGATAAAGCGCGGGCGCGGGGACGCGGACGCGGGGACGCGATAAGCGCGCGCGCGAGCGAGGAGGAAGATGGGACGTCGATGGAAAGCGCGAGCGAGACGAAGGCGTGGAAGCATTCGTCGACGGATGGACCGACGCCGGCGCTCATGGTGGATTTGGGCGCGGGGAAGGTGTCCTTCGCGCCGACGAAGAGGCGAAGGAGCGCGGCGGTTGAAGCGAAGGATCAGGCGGTGAAGAAGGCGACGATGCCGATGAAGAACGGTGGTAACGTCGTGATCGGGTTGCTGGAGGAGCAGGACGTGGATGACGCGACGAATTTGATCATGGACTTGTTCTTCAAGGTGCGGCCGCAGGATATCTTGGCCAAGAATCGTCTTCGAGCGGAGCAGGCGAGTCGCGTGCGCATGGGACTGGTGGACGGAGTGAAGAAATCGGACGATCGTATTTTGTTGTCCGCAAAGGTTGGGACGGTGTTGGTCGGGATCGCGGAGATTTCGCTACCGAACGGCGACAGATTCGGCGCCGAAAAGCTCACGCCGCGCACGCCCAAGGACAAGGCGTACTTGTCCGACGTCGCCGTGAGTCCGACGCAACGCGGACGCGGCATCGGTAAGGAACTCGTCAACGCAGCTGAACGGGCGATGGCGAACATGGGAGAGACGATCATGTACACGCACACCAAGGTGGACAACGAGGGCGCGCAGATTCTCTTCGAAAAGTGCGGATACGAGGAACCGCCCGAGGTCAAGGCTAAGCTCACGCAGGCGCAGATCGCGCAGCGCTCGAGCAAGAACAACCCTTTCGCGAAGCTCGGCCTCGTCGAAGTTGGTCATATTCTTCTCGCCAAATCGATCACCACGTCGGATTCGCCGTTGTAAAGACGCCTATTGAAAAAATCGCTATTGAAAATAATCTACGCGCAGAACCATCCACGCCTCCTTTCTAATTTCCTACTTTTCTTTCTTCTCTTTCTTCTCCTTCTTCTCCTTCTTCTTCTCCTTCTTCCGCTTCTCTTTTTTGTCGCTCTTCTCCTCGCCAGTGTCCCGCGAACGCTTGTCTCCTCGCGACTTCGGTCGAAACACGTGAATCACACAGTTTCCGGCACCCGTGCGCTGGAAGTCTGGATGTAGACACGATACCGGTAGTTCGCTTCTTTCAAAATACGCAGCCGTGGACTCTGTGTAAAACTTTGTCTCCGCGAGGGGATGGTGTATCGGGTACCGCTGAACGTTGGCGATCAATACCAAAGTGTTTGGACCTGACAAATCGCGCATCGTTTGTATGAGGTTCGTCCACTTTGACGGATCGTTCCCGTAAACGACATCGCTTGCCATGACCAAATCAGGGTGCCTTCGAAGACCGAGCTTTTTGAGGGGATCGTCCGCGCCCCACACGAGCTTTTCAACGCTTGCTTCGGTGTTGGCGTTCGCTCTGATGTTTTTGCTCAAGAGTTTCAGCACATCGTCGTCACCTGCAAGAGTTGGTCGCGGGAAAACAATCGTCAGTGTATAGATCGTGTTACGTCACGCACGTGCCGATAGCAAAAAGAATGTGCGAGAGCTACTATCAGATGACACTCATGGCCCGCCGAAACGTGCGAGTGCTGTCAGCGAAACTCCCGAGTTGTTGTTCGCCATTTTTGAAACTCCAAGAACATGTACGGTCCAGTGGAGGGATTAACAATGGCGTAAGCAGAAGCTTAAACGCTCAACGAGAACACGTACCGTCGGTCGCGGTCACGCGCGCTCCGAGTTTTGAAGCGAGTATAGAAGGAAGACCCAATCCAGCGCCGAGCTCGACACACACTTTCCCGTCCCATTCGTCGGACCAAGCGCCCCCAAGCGCCTTCGCGATTCCCTCGGTGCGCAACGGATTTTTCTGCCGCGAGAGCCATTCTGAAAGCACAAAACTACCTTCCCAGAGCGCGACGCCCGTGTTCCCTCTACCGAAACCGCCGCAACTGTCATCGACGCGAACGCGATCCGTCCCTTTGTAACTCTTCGGCGTCGCCGCCGTGAGCTCAATCGTCGACCGTATCGCCGGAAACTCGTACGACAGAGTACGCTGCGACGAAACGGCTTCGGCGAGCGATGTGTCCTCGACATCGAGTCGCTCAAATGAGCCTAGAAACTTTAACAGTTCTTGAGAGTTGAACTCGTTGAGTTTCGCCGTCGCGTGCGCTCCAAGTGCCGAGATAAGCTCTTTATCATCGCATCCAAGCGCGGCGAGAGCCCACGCGGTGTTTGTCATGTCTCTCGGATTGAAATCATCAACGATGGTTTTCATCGTTTTAATGATGGATGGAAACACTTTATCCGTGTTTTCGCCAAGCATGGCATACGACCATAGAACCATCGTCAAATGGTGCGGAGAAAACGTTTGAAACCCGACGTCGAACAACATCTCGCAGATCACACCGTTGAACATCTCAAACAGCTCTGGTGCTTTGATGTTCAGCTTGGCGTACGACCAGGCTAAAAATGCAATGTCGCGCGGCTGGAATTCGTCCCGGCGCTCCGGCGCACGTTCTTTGTACGCCTTGACGAGCTGCGAGTTGTAGACACCGATCTTCGCCAACGCGTGCGCCGCCGTGGCCATCTGCTGGGCCGAGGATTCATCCACCTTTCGCGCCATCGACTTCGCGAGCGTGTGCATAATCTTGTGATCGGACACGGCCAGAGTGGCGAATCCCCACAGCACCATCGACAATTCTTGCGAGTTAAACTTCGTCGAATACGCATCTGAAGCTCGCACCAAAACGTCGATGAGCTCGGCGTCGTCGTTCATGTTCAACTTTGCACACGCCCACACGACGTTCGACACGTGCTGACACTGGAACTGCCCATCCGTCATCCACGTCTTGTCCCGCTTCAGACGCGACGCGAGCACCTTTGCGCCTCGCTCGGCGTCCTCTCGCGCAACCGACGCACACTTTGCGAATCCCGACATCGTGTTCGCGCACTCCTGCGGATTAAACATATCCACACGCGCCTCCAAAGCCGTCGCGACGCCGGCAACGAGCTCCTTTCCCAGCGCGCTCTCCTCGAACATCGCGCGCCGCGTCTCCGGCGTCATCGATCCCAAACTCCACGCGACGTTGCTCACCCCCTGCGGCGTCCAACCCGTCTGATGGTCCGTTCCGGTGTCCACCAGCAACGACACGCGTATGCGTTCGCCCAAGATGGCGTACAATCCCGTCCGATCGCTGTTCACCTTGGCCAGGCCCCAAAAAGCGTTCGACAGTTCCTGCGGCTTGAACGCGCGCGCTCTCTTCTCCACCATCCCCTCCATCGCGCGCTCCACCTCCTCGTGTCTCGCCCCCGCGCGTCCACACGCCCACACCACCGTCGCGCACTGCCTCGGCCACCACTCGTTCGGCGTCTCTCGCATCGACGCCGCCGCCACGTCCGCGACGCGTCGAAGCACCGCTCTCGCCGCGCGCCCGGCGGCGTCGTCTCTCGACCGCCCACCCTCCGCTCGCGCGCACATCTTCGCCGCTCGACCCGCGACGTTGGCGCAATTAATCGCGTTCATCAACCCCTCGTTCTCTCGCACGAGGTCCTCGAGCGCGCGCGCGTCGGTCGCCGCCGACACCGCGCGGTTGAGTCCCTGCGCGTCCTCGCACCGCATCGCGCGCGACCGCGCCCGAGGCCTCACCGCGGCGATCGGCGCGCGATGCGGCGAGGCGAGACGACGACGAGCGTTATCGACGACCTCGCGCGCGACGCTCGCGCGGCGCGCGCCGTCTCGCGCGCGTGCGAGTGGGGCGAACGCGTCGTCGATGAGTCACGACCCGTCATTCGTTGGGACACGTCGACCCGATCGATCGATCGATTAATCGCCATCGTCACACCTCGACATGTTCGCGGTTCGTGCGCCCGCGACGCGCGATGCGCCCGCGCGCGCGATGACGCGGCGGTCGATGAACGAGCGTTCGACGCTCCGGCGACCGCTGGCGATGCCCGCGCGTCGACGCGCGCGCGTGGTGTCGAACGGGTTGTTCGGATTGGGTTTGCCGGAAATCGTCGTCATCGGTGGCGTCGCCGCGGTGTTGTTCGGTCCGCAGAAGATTCCCGAGCTCGGGAAGAGTTTGGGGAAGACGGTGAAGAGTTTTCAAGAGGCGGCAAAGGTGCGCGAGGCGAAGGCGAAGGCGATTGGATGGTGTTCGTCGTCGGGACGGCGATGAAGTATCTCGACGCGCGTTACTGACCGAAACCGTTCGTTGATCGGCGCGCAGGAGTTCAAGGATGAGCTTCAAGAGGAAGAGGGTGAATCCACGGAAGCGCCGGCCGCGATCGAAGAGAAGAAGGAGGAATGAGACGAAAAAATGGGGAAGAGGGAACAAGAAACTACTCGCAGTTGTAATACGTAAACGCGGGATTCGCTAAAGGAAAACTATGCGCGACCGGACGCTGCGGACGCCTTCGCCTTCGCTTTACGAGCGGCGACGGCGGGACGTTTGCCCGTGCGCTTCGCTTGCTTGGTGATGCCCTTTTTCGTGTTGGGCTTACCGCCGCCGCCGGGCGCGGGACGGGCGTCGCCTCGACGATGCGCCGTCTTTTGAGACTTGCCACCCGGTCTCGATCGCGAGCCTTCCCACGAGTTCCCACCGCGCGATTTCGACTCGCCTTCTTCGCCCGCGCGAAGTTTTGGATTCCTACGTTCGGCCCCCGACAACGCCTTGGGTTCTGCTCTCGCTTTGGACGCGGCGCCGGGTTTCGGCGCCTTGGAGCGCGCGGCCTTGCTCACGCGAATCTCTCGATCACCGAGCTTGGTTCCGTCGAGTAACAACGCCGTGCGCGCCTGTTCTTTCGTCTTGAACAATACGAACCCGATACCCTTCCCCAGGGTGGTCTTTCTATCGCGCACGACGCGCACCGCCTCGACGCTCCTTCTCAACTCGGGATACTCTTTATTCTTGTTAAACAACCGAATCACGTCCTCGTCATCCACCGTGAACGGCAAATGTCCCAAAAACACGCTTCTCGCGTGATCGTACACCACCTCACTCTGCACGATGGACGGTTTCCCCGCCAAATCTACGCGAATGTGCCGTCCCTCAAACTCCTTCATGTTCAACGCCTCGCACGCCTTCTTCGCCGACGACGCCTCCGCGAACACCACAAACGCCGTCGCGTTCCCACGCTCGGCGTTCAACCTCTTCTTCAGTACCTTCACCTTTCTCGGTTCGTTTCCCTCCGCCTCCACCGGCACGTTACGCATGCGCACGCTCACCACTCTCCCGTGCGCCGAAAACGTCGCCTTCAACTTTTTCGACTTGGCGTGCGCCGGTACGTTCCCCACGAACACCGTCCTCGCGAGCGCATCCGCCTCGGCCGCGTCGTCGCGATCGCGGTACCCCGACCCCCGAGGCGTTGCTTTCGGCGCCTTTCCGTCGCTGTCGCTGTCGTCGTCGCCGTCGTCGCCGGTCGATTCGTCGTCGGACTTTCCCACAGCCGCCACCGCTCGGACATCCTCCTCCTCGTCCTCCTCCTCGCTCGACGACGCTCGACCGTCGTCGTCGTCATCGCTCGGTCGTCGACGCTTGCCCGTCGTCGTCGCGCGCGCCGTCGTCGCGCTCGGTCGTCGCGCGCGCGCCCCGGTCCCCTCGATCTCCGCGCGAAACTTGGACGAGGACGCGAAGAGCGACGACGCGTTCGTCGCCGTCGTCGTCTTCGTCCCGTCCGCGCGTCGCGCGCGCGCGCCGAAGACGTCGTCGAAGATGCCCATGCGCGCGGTCGTCGTCTCGAACGCGTCGCGATGTGGCGCCGTTCGTCGGGCGACGCCCACGGTCGGTCGCGCGCGCGGGAGGGGACGACGTCGGAGTCGCGCGCGAAGAGTCAAAATAACATACATGCATATTACCTTTGTCAAGGATTTCATTTCTTGTAAACTTGTAAAGTATTTCATTTCTTGGGACTCAATCTTCATCGTCGTCGCGTGCGTGTTCGTCGATTTGAAAAAGATCATACCTGCCCCGGCTCGTCTCGCATTCGCTCCACGGTTGTTTAGCCAACATGCACGTTTTCCGTCCGAAGGCAAAGTGAAGGCTTCCGTGTTCCCTCACCATCTCAGCGCACTCGTCCAAGGTGCGCGCTTTCAATTTTTGTAAGGGGCATTGCTTTGCGTCTACCTTTCTTCTTGCCCCTCCTTTTATCCGACTGTAGATGTTTTCGCCTTCATCGGCACTCGCAGCAATGTCCGCTTCCGTCACGACGTTTCGCGGTGGCTCGCGTACGTCAGCGCCCTCCGTGTCTTTAGTATAGAACGTAACCGGGTATTTGGTCTCGCGGAAGCTTCCACCAAAGAGCGGGCAATCGTTCGCCACGTAATTTGGAGTTCTAGTCTTGACTGCGTGACACGTCGTGGCTGGACATCCTGTTGCGCAACACCAAACAGCCACGCATTCCTTGGACGACGCACAACGCTGTTTGGCTTTTTGAATCGTCTTCTGGCGCTCGACACCGCGTGTTATCAAGCAACCGGCGCCGTCATTGCCGATACAAAAACCCTTTGGAAACGTCGTCATCGCCTCCCAATCAGGTACGTACTTCTGTTTTGGCATAACCCTGAATTTTTTTTTCCCAGCGTTATAGTACTTGTTGGCATACGCACCTTTTTGTGACTTCCATGACAACGTCGTGCATTTACGTTCCGTTGGTGAGCAATAGCCTGTCACGCACGGAGCGTGCTCGGTGCATGCGCTGTTCTGGGCCAAAAAACTCGTGCAAACGCCTGACTTACAATAACCGTTCAAGCAGCTTGAGGAAGAGGTGCAACTTGCGCCAACAGCTGCTGCTGGTTTGCATGCGCAGAGACGTGCTTCGATTGGGCCCATCTCCCAACACTCGGGGGTCGTAGTATTGTGGCCACTCAGGCGAACTGCATCATTCGTACCGTAAGCAGGAATCTTAAAGACTGAACAACCACAGCCACGACCCCCGCCTATCACTGGCCCATTCTTCCTTGCCTGCTTTTTAAACCTCTGGGCGACAGCCACGCACTTGTCCCAGGTCTCAGGGTTCTTCGGCGAGCCCAGGTGCGTGCCCTCATCATATTGAAGATTTTTGTCAGCACATGTCTCTTCACAAGATGTGTCAGTCAAAGCCATATGCCAGCATTTCCCATCAACGAACTTGCCGCGATCGCGCTTGCATGTCGCTTCACTGTAACTGTAAGTGGAAGGTGTAGACGACCACGTAGACGACCACGTAGACGGCGCAGGAGGCGCAGGAGGTGCAGGCGGAGGCGCAGGAGGCGCAGGCTCTGCTTTGATCTTGTAAAGATCAAATCGGCCCTTGCGAATGTGACGACATTTACTCCACGGTTTTTGCTGCTCCAAGCACACGGCGTTGCGGAGGTAGGCAAAGTGGAGGTGCCCACGTTTTTTCACCAACTCAGCACAAGCCTCCACACTGCGCGTTCGCTTCAATCGCTTGGCATGAGGCAGCCCTACGCACCTTGCGCCTGCGTGCTCCAAGCTGTAGATTTTCGCGTCGCCTCCATCTTCGTTGCTGGACTCGTCGCTTTGCTCCACTCCTGGCGAAGGTGCAGGTGTAGGTGAAGGCGTGGGCGCAGGCGCAGGCGCAGGCGCAGGCGTCGGCGTAGGTGTGCTTTCCTCGCTCATCGGTACGTTTTGTCTCATGACTACGTCTCTCGCCGCAGTGAGCTCTTGCCCAATCGCAAGAGGTGTAGTATCTCGAGGGAGCTTCTGTATCTCTGACCGGATGTGTTTGACGAGACCAAGCACATTGAACTTATCACAATGTTGAATGGTCGTTGATATTGACTTTGGTACAACTTGCTCGAGATCCGATGCGTTAATTGCAGTGTCAATCCCGTCGTCGTACTTCGCATTATCCATGGTTTCCGTTGCAGCTTGCAGTGTTTTATCTGTGGTTGCATCTTCTTGTGCTGAACTTTCTTGTCCAAGATTCGATGTTTGGTCAGAACTTTTGGCTTCGAACCCGGCGCGTTGTGCATTTTTGGCCACGCGTTTGGCGCGTTTGGCCGACAGTGCAGCTTGGTACTCCCTTAGGCGAGTAAGAAGTTGCGCATCTTTCGGTCCTGACACGTTCGAACACGTTTTCAGCTCGTCAAGGAAGTACCCCTTCCGTAACACCTTATCCCAGGCCACCGCAAAATTGGAATGGAATTCGTTTTCATCTTCTGCATAACGCTTCAGAATCGATTGTGTTTCATTGTTGCCGAGAAGAGCCCAATCACCGGCAAGTCTTATCATTTTCACGATGGTTCCGCGAAAGTAGGGCAATTTTAAGAGCGAATGTCTGGGTTCGACCCAAGCTTTTGTAGACTTCATGTGTGTCCTACCTTTGCGGTCTGAGCGGCACCAATTTATGTCGCATAATGAGGAAAAAGGGAGTTTTCTCCCAGTTTCCCTGTCGACTGGGTTCCCACGCCGATGGCAACCATGTTTGTTCCTTCCCCCGCAACACTTGGTGCGTCCCCCATAGTCTTCGTTGTACATCAACTTGTAATACTGATTGTCAAGCGAATCAGGCGTGTGATCCCAAACCCCACCGTCGGCGAAGCCGGTCTTGTACCCCGTTCTCCCACCACGAAAGAAGTAGTAATACGGAGTGGCAGACGTCGGTCCAGAGGATTTCCAACAGTTGCCCTGAACGTGCTTTTGCGGCTGGCACTGCGGGGATTCGTTCCCTATCTCGATGGGTGGATCATATCGCTTCCTCATCGGGCAAAAGTTACCTCTTTCGATACCGTTGAGTCCACTCGCGCATGGTGAAATTTTACCCACGCTGTGAGCTCCCATCAACGCGACGTGCTCTGAAGGCGTAAATCCTAGTTTTGCAAAGACTCTGGAGAAGGTGCCGGGATCGTCCATGGCATGAAGCGCCGGCGCAAAGTTCAGCGCAGGTTTTCCAACGTAGGATTCAAGCCGCTCCCTGCTTTTGGTAAATGGTGTAACGATGCTGTTGCCACACTCACCGCCTCGCCTTCCCCAAACCATTGAAGATGGGGCACTAAGCTTTGAGTGCTTCTCCAGAACGATAATGGAACTAAACGCTAACATGTCCGTATAGCACCGTTTAGGTTTATCATCCTGCAGTTCACATAAACCAGTATTCAAATCTTTACAGACAGCGTTACACAATTTGATAACCTCGCGGTTCATTCGAACATTTCTGTTATGCCCAGGGTCTGGTTTCCCAGACGTTCCTTGCGTCAGGGGAGAGTAAAGGCAAAGGTCCAAACCGCCGTATATCGAGCCAGTTGGTGCCCTAAACGGTACATAGCGTCCACCCTTTTGGATTAATAAGTTGTTCTCGTCAACCGCGTCGTGGAAAATGAAGCGCAACAATTTTGGGAGTAGAAGTTTGGGCGCGCCGCGCTCACTCAGGATTTCACGTACGAGTTGTTCAGCCTCGCAAGAAATAAACGACGTCTCGTTTGTTGACGTCACCTCTGCGGCAGAGTTGGCGACAGTTGTTTCATTCACGTCATCACCAACGAGAGCAGCGAGTTTATCTCGCACGGTTTCCAGTTCAGCGCGTCCGCGCACGACGTCCAAGCGCGTCCACTTTCGCCAGTTGCCCAGTAAAACAGCTTCAATCTCGTCGAGCGTCGCCAACGCGCGTGACGGCGGCAAATCGGTCGGAAGTGCGGGCTCGCCCAGAGTTGCGACCTTTGCCAAGCCTTCGTTTCCTCGACCGTGCAGTTGGTCTGTCGAAGTGTGTTCGGCAACCTTTCCGTCCTTCGCGTCGGCGTCAATTTCGTCGATTTCGTCTTCGATTTCATCGTCGTCTTCGTGAGGGCGCAGTAAATCACGTTCGAGCGACGTGTACACGTAATCAGAATCATCGCGTCCCCACACCGCACCGAGGCGCGCGAAGACCGCGTTCACCCCGCGCGCACCCGCGCCGTCCGCGTCTCCAACACCAATCGCCCGTGAGAGTGTCGACACCAGGTGCGGGCAATTCGCCAACGCCACGAGCGTTCCGCACGCGCACGCGAGCGCGCCGACGACGAGCGCGCCGCGCGCGCCGCGTCTCCCTTCCCGTCGCCGCCCGATCAACGGCGTCGATTCGTCCATCGCGGGGCGACGCGCGCGCGCCAGAGTGTCGACACGTGTCTTCGTCTTTCGAATCGAACATTCGTTTCAATCATGGACCGAGAAGCCCCCACAGTACGCACGCGGTGGCGGTACACGGCGTTGTACGGGGCGGGGATCGACGATGCTGTAGGGTTTAGGGTTTAGGGGCTCTGAATCGACGAATTAATGCGCGAGGGAACGGATGACGCGCGGCGCTGAAGTCGCGCCATCGGGCGCCGCGCGTCGTCGGTCGACGCGTGCGGTGGTGGGCGTGGGGGAGATGAACGCGTGGCGGGCGCGGGGGAGGT
>Ga0208277_1002225_pt1 | contig 11086 bp, 10 predicted proteins | sample ETNtaG_5_FD_185782 | JGI IMG/M metagenome (GOLD analysis project Ga0208277, IMG submission 185782) | Marine microbial and viral communities from oxygen minimum zone, Eastern Pacific Ocean - ETNP201406SV205 (SPAdes) (version 2) | ecosystem: Environmental > Aquatic > Marine > Oceanic ...
ATTGTTACAGGAGCAGCTAGAGGTATTGGCCTGGAAATCAGCCGAAAACTTTCAGAGCTGGGGGCAAAAGTCTCTGGATGGGACCTTAATGATGAGGCAATGGCCAGTGAACCAGCTTTTACCCATAGAGTTAAAGTAGACGTCACAGATGAAAAAAGCATTCAGTCCGCAGTTAAAGAATCCATTCAAAAACTTGGTGGATTGCAAGGCCTGATTGCTAACGCAGGTATCAATGGACCCACAAAACCTACATGGGAATATTCAAAAAAGGAGTGGGAGCATGTTATGAGTGTTGATTTGACAGGAGTCTTTCTTTCTACCAAAGCAGTACTGCATCACATGAAAAAAAATGGTTATGGGAGGTTGATCATAATCTCCTCAGTGGCAGGAAAGGAAGGGAATCCAGGTGCAACTCCTTATGGAGCAGCCAAGGCAGGTGTGATTGGTTATGCTAAAGGGCTTGCACGAGAATTACTCCCTTCAAATATAACTGTTAATTGTCTTGCTCCAGCTATCACAGAAACAGAACTGCTGGAGGAAATGACTGATGAGTACATCAAAGAGAAGAAGTCCAAGATTCCAATGGGTCGTTTTTGTACTGCCGCTGAAATAGCAAACATGACTGCATGGGTGGCCAGCTCAAACTGTTCTTTCACAACAGGACAGGTTTTTGATCTCACGGGTGGAAGGGCGACCTACTAATGAATTCATCTATTTCCTTATCAGAACTCTGTATACATCAGGTCTGTATATGGAAACAGAGTAGTTTTGAAGAATCAATCGATTGTTTTGCCAGGAACGGTGTAAATAGCACAGCATTATGGAAACCTCTTGTCGATGAAGTAGGAGTAAAGAATGCGAAAAAATATCTCAGAGATTCAGGCGTTTCTGCAATATCGATGTGCCCTTTAGTTTTGTTAGAACCGCAAAACGAAAATGACAGCTTTTTGAGAGCAAAACAGCATCTTCAATTTTTAGAAGAAGCCGCAGAACTTGAGGTTAAATCAGTGATAGTGATAACAGGAGGTCTTTCACCAGGAAATAGGGATCTTAAGGGCCAGCGACAAAAGGTTGTAGAAGAACTTGAACTATTAATTGGACAGGCAGAAAGCACAGGACTTAAATTGTCCCTAGAGCCACTTCACCCAATGGTCTGTGGAACACGGTCAGTAATTTCAAGTCTTTCTGAAGCAAACGACATTCTTGATAAGCTCAAACGTGATGACGTAATGGGAATTGCTGTTGATACATATGCGCTTTGGTGGGATGCTAGATTAAAGGAGGAGATACAGAGAGCCGGAAGTCGTTTGCTCAATTTCCATGTTTCCGATTGGCTTCATGAAACAAGGGATGTTCGTTTGGATCGAGGGATGCCTGGTGATGGTCAGATTGATAATGCCCTTATTCGTTCATGGATGAGTGAAGCCGGTTACAAGGGAGCAGTGGAAGTAGAGATCCTCTCAGAACTGGATTGGTGGCAAAAACCTGCTGATACAGTTGTTCGCAAAATATGTGAGAGAATTTCTTTCCTTTGATTCCAAATAATAATACTTAGATTCAAAATTAATCTATATGATTTTATAGATTTTCAAAAAATTTTTCCCCTGAAATGGAATGCATATTAATTTCTTGTTTCCCATTGAAACTAGATACTTCCAAAAAGACTGACATATCAGAAAATGAACCACTGCCAGAAAATTTTTCAATAGCAATTTCTTTAAGTGGATCATCCAGTTGAATACCCTTAATATTAAGATCCTCCAGCATAGCCAGCAATTCATCAAGTTCTATAGAATCCAATGGAATGCATACAGCATTCATTTGTTTTTTCTTCAACTGCCGATTTAAGATTTCCAGTTCTCGTGAATGCTTTATGCCTTCTCCTGCGATCCCATAAATAAGACAATCCTCATTTAATTCAGGAACTCTATAGCAATTCAAGAGCGCATCTAAAGAAAGCTGCCCCGGTGCAACTGCATCACCAAAACTAGCATATGTGATCGGTGCTCCGAAAACTGTTGTCAAAATTCGACTACACGTCCCCTTCGCTCCCATTGCAAAGCCTATTCGATCAATATCGCTGGTGCCATTCCGGACCCATTGAAGCATTTGAATAGAGTCTGCCAATTTTGATGCAGTTGGGACAACCTTGATGGCATAAGGACAAAAACTTTCCATTTCTGATGTTAATTCCTGCAGCTCTTCAATACTGGGCATAGCTTTAAAATCATGATGACTAATCACCATGGGTACATTTTTTTCAGACATTTCAACTAGTGCATCTGTACCCCATTCAAGATCAATAATGTTGGCCCCGGCTTCTAGCGCTAACTTATTGATTTGAATACGCTGCTCTTCTGTTCCAAAAAATTCACCTCCATGCTCTGGATGGCGAAGAGTAAAGAGGCAACTCAGTTCTTTTGTTTTAGATTTTCGGACTAATTCGACTACATCATCTACTGAAGTACCACCTTTAATGAGCAGGTCTGCTCTGATTTCAATACAGCTTAATCCATGATCCAAAGCAAAATCGATTTCTGCGGAACCATTAGCAACAATACCAATGACACCCTCAAGGGGGAAAGAATTAACCATATTATTCGGTAAATTTATTTAATCAGATTGTTGTGAGATGGATATCATCTGAAATTCCTATTCCGGAATTATCCGCGATTCCTGATACCGTTCCAACAAATCAAGGAAACAGGATTCACTTTCATCCCAATCGTGAAATCCTAGCCTCCTGGATTTATTATGACTTAGAATTTCATCCCAGTAACGTTCAAGGGTGGCATCAGCAAATCCCCAGTTTGCAACTTGATCAAGGGTTGTTTGTTTAAGTTCGTATTTTTTGCAGATTTTTTGCCAGAGTTCATTCCGTTCAGACATCACTTCCTCAAGTTTTAAAGGACGTACTGAACCGCAAGGCATTTTAAATGATTCAGCGATCTTAGGCCAAAGATGGTTCCAGCGGAAAACATCTGTGTTGGTCATGTTTAAGGCCTGATCCTGACATAATGGTTCTGTAGTCATCCATGAAATTCCACGTGCAAGAAGCTCTATGCTTGTCATCTGAGTCACACTGTTAAATGCACCAGGATGCCCTGGAAAATCAAGTGCAGCTCCGAGTTCCCTGCAAATTGCAGCATATGCTCCAAGTGTACTTACTATGTTACGGGCTATCTGCGGAGAAAAATGCAGCAAAGTATTCGGCCGCGAAGTTGTCCATGACCACTTTCTTTTTACTGAACGTTCAACCAGATAATCCTGCTGATCATAGTTAAAGTTTGGAATAGGAGCACGTGAATCTTCTTCGAAAGCAGGTGTTGGAAATTCACCTATATGAACACCATAATACTTACCTCCCTGAACCAAATGGACGTGTTGTAGATCTAATGCAGCCAACTCAATGCCATTCAAAAGATTGTCCAATAGCCTTAAGTTCTCTTCAGCACTTTCTAGAACTTGTTCTGCATGGGTTGCCCGCCCACAGTAAAATACATGCGTGATATCTACTAATTTAGAGAGTCCTTCAATACACTTTTCACGATCATTCAAATCAAGTTGAAAATAGTTCACTCCCTCCAGAATTATTTCAGGGACTTTTCTAGCAAAGCCATAAACTTTCCATTCTTTTCTTAAGGAAAGTTCTCTTGCTAGCGCACTACCAACGGTACCACTAACTCCACCAATCAGGGCTACATACTGTTTCATTGTTTAACCATATTTGTGATCCAAAGTTTGGTCAATTAAACTGCACCAATTTGAATGAGAGTCTCATAAACTGCTTGCTGAGAAACTTCATTACAGACAAATGGGTTACCTATTTCACGTAAAAGGACAAAATTTATCTTCCCATTTACTGTTTTTTTATCATGCAGCATTCGTTTATAAAGTGCATCTTTTTCCCAGAGTGTTTCACTTGATAGATCGCCTAATTTCATAGGCATTTTTGTATCATTTGCATGATCTCTCACTCTTTGACTAATCCCTTTCTTACAGGAACCAATTCTTTCAGATAAGTCACATGCTGCAATTAATCCCAACTCTACAGATAAACCATGTTGAAATTTACCAAAACCGGCATGAGCTTCAAATGCATGGGCAAAAGTATGTCCGAGATTCACCAAAGCACGTTTACCCTTGTCAAGTTCATCTTCACTAACAATACCAGCTTTCGTTTCACAGCCCATCTTAATCACCTCGACCAATGCTGAATTGTTACAGGACATTATTGCTGAAAAGTTTTTTTCAAGCCACTTGAATTCTTCCTCTCCACACAAAAGACCGTATTTGACAATCTCTCCATATCCTGACTTCATTTCATCAGAAGGTAATGAGGAAAGGAGTGATACATCATTCAGTACAATTCGAGGTTGTAAAAAACTACCAACCAAGTTTTTGCCTTGACGCGTGTTTATTCCATTTTTTCCACCTACTGAACTGTCAACCTGTGACATCAAAGTAGTGGGAATCTGAATTAAATCAATCCCCCGCATAATGAGTCCTGCGGCAAATCCGGCAACATCTCCCACAACTCCTCCTCCAAAAGCAATAACCACGCACTGCCGGTCGATACCATCGACAAGCATACTGTCTAATAATTTTTCCAGACTACTAAATGATTTAGATCCCTCACCTCCTTCAATAAGAAATAAATCCCAACTATCAGTTATTGAGTCCAAAGTCGGTGATAATAAATTCAAATACTTGTTAGATACTATTTTATCGCTGACAACAGCAACTCTTCTTCCGGCAATGATTGGATCCAAAAAGGGTTTTGAGTTCTGTAAGAGTTCTGGCGCAATTATAATATCATAGCTCCTTGAACCAAGATCAACATGCAGAGTTTGTTTCAATTTTTTTCTCTATTTGAAGGAGGTATCTTTATTTCAGTTTCATCACCATGCTCTAGGCAATAGATTGTATTCTGAGATTCACCTAAATTTATCATTTCTTTGCCAGAAATATTTTTATAGATCCCCCTGATAAATTTATTGACTATCCCATGACTAACAAACAGTTTTGTTTTGTCGTCACCCATCAGCTCTTCCATTAAAGAACGAAGTCTTGCTTCAAATTCTGCTCCGCTTTCTCCTCCTGAAGGATGGAAACGCATTGGGTCCTGTAACCTCAGTTGGGCCTGTTCTGGAAAAATTTCAGCTACTTTGTCCCATCCGTAAGTACCAGATATTTCTCCAAGATTAAAATCGTTTAGCCGTTCTTCAATTATGACCTCGCTACTCAGGTGATCAATTCCTTTAGCAATTATTTCAGCAGTTTGAATAGCTCTCTTCAGTGGGCTTGAATAAATTTCCAATTCCTGATTAAGAAAAATTCCTGAAAGATAGTCGCTTATTGCTCTAGCCTGACTAATACCCAAATCGGTTAAGGGTGAATTAACCTGCCCCTGTATTCGTCCAGCACGATTCCATTCGCTTTCACCATGACGAACTAGTATTAAGGTTCTCAAGTTACCTTTCAATGAAAATTAATTGCAACAGAATATAAAATAGGAGAAATAGGAGGAAAAAAGGGAATAATTAAATTATCTTTAGATCATTGGTATATGTCAAATAATTCTTATCAACTTATATGAGTTAACATTAATAGTATCAGAATTAAAATAATGACAACCTATCCTGTAAAAACTCGCCGAATTTCCTCATCAGCCATTTCTTTACCCAAATATGCTTCCACAACTGAGCGATTGGCCTTAACCTCCTCAGGAGTCCCTTCGGCAATCTTCTGGCCATGATCAAGCACAGTAATCCGTTCACACGTGTTCATAACCAATTTTAGGACATGCTCCACCACAATTACTGTTAATTTATAACGCTCTTTGAGGGTGAGAATTGTATCCATCAAATTGTCGATATTCACCGGAGAGAGACCTGCGCCAGGCTCATCAAGTAGTAATAATTTCGGTTTCATAGCAATCGCCCTGCCCAACGAAAGCAATTTTTTCTGGCCTCCAGAAAGTTCACTTGCAGGAATGTCTGCAAATTCCGCCAGCCCCAGAAAATCAAGCAATTCTATCATTTCCGAATGAATTTTATTTTCAGCCTTACGAACTTTTGCGCCTAGAAAAATCGGAGAAAGAATTCCATATGGTGAGTGGCAATGATATCCAACCATCACATTTTCCAAAACGGTCATATCTAAAAATAGGCGTAACAACTGAAAAGTACGGGAGACTCCCAATGCGGCAATTCGATGAGCTGATCGAGTGGTAATATCTTGTCCAGCAAAATTAATATGGCTTCCTGAATCAGGCTGATAAATTCCTGTAATCAAGTTGAAAAAAGTGGATTTACCTGATCCGTTAGGACCTATCAGGCCATGAATAGTCCCTTGTTCAATCTGGGCATTAACATCCCAAAGAGCACGAAGACCTCCGAAGCTTTTACTGAGATTTTTTGTTTCAAGCAGTACCAATTACTTTATCCTCATGCTTTTTGATAAATTTTTTCTTAACTATCATACGCTCTATTAGCCCACCAATACCTCTTGGCATGAAAACCACAAGAAGAACCATAGTTATCCCAAAAATCAAAGGCTGGTAAAAGTAGTAATCTTTAGTCTGGTCATAAATGACAGTTACCACTATAGCCCCGATAACCCCTCCCCAAATATTGCCAATTCCACCCAACACCACCATGAGCAGCAAAGTGACCATTTCTATGATAGTGAAATTATTGTGATGTATATAGCCCGGGGGCATATGAGCAAACAAAGCTCCTCCTAATCCTGCGTAGAGGGCGCTTATGACAAAGGCAAGCAATTTATACATTTTTACGTTGATTCCTACAACAGAAGCAGCAATTGGATCCTCACGGATTGCCTGAAAGGCTCGGCCTGTTGCGGAGCGAAGAATTGCAAAGGAAAGGTAAATACCCAATACTGCAACAGTCATCACAAGGTAGTAGTAGCGTTCAAAGCTATCAAAAACAAAATCCCCTATGACTGGAGCAGGAATAAGCATGATTCCTGTGCTGGAACCAAGTGCTGGTGTTACAGCAATCATAATTCGTACTGATTCCCCCAGACCCAGAGTCGCCAAAGCAAGATAAGCTCCTTCAAGTCTGACTGAAGGTAGCCCAACAATGATCCCGGCAAATCCTGTGATCAGCATAGCTAAAGGAGCGCTTACCCAAAAAGATAACCCATAGTTAAGTGACAGCAGAGCTGAACTCACAGCCCCAATAGCGTAAAGACCTATATGCCCAACGGTAACTTGACCACAAAATCCTTTTACAATGTTCAAACCCACACAAAGCAGGATGAAAAGACAGGCTCGATTGGCCAAATCGATGTAGTAATCACTTAAACCAAATTCCAGTAATTTAGGCAAAGGAAGTAATATCAGATACGCAATCAACCATGGTAGTAATCGATGCACTCTGGTTAAAGCGTAAATTGAATTATTGATTCGCAACAACAATTCTATCATTAGTGTTTATATCGGAAAAAGATAAGTTTCCCGGAAGGTTTCCCCTCCGGGAATTTGTGATTAAAGACCGAAATCAATTGGCATGGTAACCCTTGCTAATACCTCAGTCTCAAACTGTTCCCCGCCCTTAGTATATCCGATCAAAACGGCAGTTCTGTTGCCGTCTCTACAAACAGGTGAGGAATCCCTGCAAAAACTGATTGGACCAGAGGCCAACCCTTGATAATTACGGATTCCAGCAATTGCATTGCGAATTGCAACCCTGTCATCTGCTAAAGAACTGCTGGTCAACTTCAACTTTGCATTATTTAGTGCAATTTCTACAATGCGTATCAAATCATAAGCTTGTGAGAAATCATGATCCGGAGCGTGAATACCATAACGCTCGCGCACCATTTCGTTGAAAAGTCTTGCTATTGGACGCTTATCAGCTGCTGCATATGCTGCTGCAAAAAAAACGTTCTTGGCTGCATCACCTGCAATCTTAGGAACTGGAGCATTTGATGCAGATGAGGAACCTATACGCCTTACGCTCTCATCCATCCCTGCCTCATATGATTGAATAAGCGCACGGGCCATAGTTTCAGCTAACGCAGCAATCATTATCCCGTCCACGTTACTAGTCTTAATCTTTTGCATATGTGTACGGAAATCAACTTCTTTTTCCTGTACTTCAGCAACATAAACTGGCTCTGCGCCATGCTGGCTTCTCATCTGTCCCTGCATTGCATTACAATCGTTTTGAGATGCGGCATCAGCAGCACAAATATAAGCAATACGCTTTCCGATATTTTCACCAACATATTTGGCGTTCACTCCAGCGTAAAATCTGCCAGAAACGGGGACCCGGAATACCCAGTCACTCCCTAACTTAGTGATTTTAGCGTTTGTAGAATGTGGAACGATTTGTGGTACTTTTGCTTTGGCCGTTACAGCTACTATAGGCAGCGTAACCGAGGAACAACTGGATCCGATGACCAGATGAACTTTTTTCTGAGAAACAAGCTTATTAGCATTAGCAACTCCTTTATCAGACTTGCACTCATCATTCATCAAAGTGGCTACAATATTATTACCATTTATGCCACCAGACTTGTTAATGATATCAATTTCATCCATCATCATCTGTCCATACTTCTGACCATTTTCACTCACCATCCTCATGGTGATACCAACGCGGATATCTCCCGCATATATTGCCGTCGAAACAAACATAAAGCTCAAAGCAACAACACCTGAAAATATTTTATTTATTTTAAACATGATTCCTCTTTGATTAGTTTTTTAAAATTAGTTAATTAATTATTTAAAGCGTGATGAAACTCACACCTGAAAAATGGTGCTTCATTATTCCTCCTCTTTTAATGGTTTATAAAATTGGACAGTTTAGCATAAAAAACTGTCATGCCTTCACTTTTGCAATGACCCCAAATAGCCCTGATGGTCTAAATATCAAGACAAGAATCAATAGTAAAAAAGCATATATGTCTTTGTGACTGGGTGAAATATAGGCTGCTCCTAAATTTTCAAATATTCCCACTAAAATCCCTCCAATTAGAGCTCCAGGCAAACTTCCAAACCCCCCAACCACTGCTGCTGCGAAAGCCTTCATCAACATCAAGTATCCCATTTCAACCTGAACTGACTGCATAGGACCAATCAATACCCCAGCAGCTGCAGCTAAAGCACAGCCTAGACCAAAAATTAGGGAAATTACCAGTGGAACATTGATTCCCATTAGATATGCAATATCCTTATTGTGAGCAACTGCTCTTACAGCTAAACCAAGCTTAGTGTTTCGGATAAAATAATTCAGTACTACCATTAGTAACATCGATACTACTGCTGTCAACACATAACTTTGTGGGATGGAAATATCCCCCAATTGAAGAGGCATACCTAAGTCAACAGGGAAAGGTTCTGCAGCAGCTCCCCAGATTAGATAAGCGACATTCATAAGTGCGACAGACATTCCAAAACCACATATAATCATACCCATACCGGCGACTGTATAGCCACCTCCAGCTTGAGTAAGCCGACGGTAAAAAACCCTCTCAATAAACATCCCCAAAAGGGCAGCAAAAATCATTGCCCCTATAATCGCAAAAGGATACGGAACCCCAATAACTTGAGAAAAAAATAATCCTATAAATGCTCCGAACATGTAAATTTCACCATGTGCAAAATGCACTATGTCCAAACCTGAATAAATCAGTGATATTCCGAGAGCTACGATGCCATAAACTACTCCTATAGTGATACCGAAAATGATAAACGCTAATAACGAATTAAAATCAAAGTCCATTGTAGTTGTCTTTCCAATGTTTCATGCGTTCAATCCCTTTGAAGTATCTGTTACGGTACCTCCAAGAAAGAATTCCTTAATCGCAGGATCATTAATCAATTCTTCCGACTTACCCTCTATCATAATATGACCATCACGTATAATGTAAGCATATTGCGCAAGCAAGAGTGCCATTCTTACATTCTGCTCAACCAATAAAATTGTTACACCGGTCTGGCTGATCTTGTAAATGTTTGCAAAAATTTCAAGAACAACCTTTGGGGCAAGTGCAGCACTTGGTTCATCCAACATAAGCATTTTGGGTTTAGCCATCAGTCCTCGCCCAGTAACAAGCATCTGTACTTCACCACCACTAAGTGTTCCTGAAAGCATATTTCTTCGATCCTTTAGAACAGGGAAAAAAGAGTAAACCCCTTCAAGGTCATACTTTATTTCAGCCTTGTCACTGCGAGTAAAAGCGCCAAGCATGAGATTTTCCTCTACTGTCATAGCCGGGTAGGCTTCCTTAGACTGGGTAACCTGAACGAGACCAGAACGTACGATATGATGAGGTTTACTGTTCGTAATAGCTTTTTCATCAAATTCGATACTGCCATCCATGACAGGTAGCAATCCTGAAATTGTCTTAAGCAGTGTAGATTTACCCGTTCCATTCCCCCCAAGGAGGGCAACAATAGTTCCTTGAGAAACATTTAAGTTAATACCCCGCAAAATCTTCAAACGCCCATAACCAGCGTGTAACTCTTTGATTTCAAGCAAATATACCTTTCGTTTTTCTATCCTTATGATTCCATCACCTTGAGTAATTTAATACTAATATCGGACATCTTTCATCTTCTGAATAAAGTTAGTACTACTCTGAAAAATCGTCTTTAGGAACAAAGATTATACCTTAAAACACCTGATCTATGGCAGGAAGAGTCTACACTAAAATAACCATTTGTAAAGCCTTTTCAGTTATCCACATTTCCCTTCAATTTGAAATTGCTAATTCGAAACAGAATGACCATTAATATCCATTTGTTAATTTTAAATTTATTTCACAGTATTTTTTAATTTAATATCTATTTAAGTAATAAATTTTGTGGTGCACCCGGCAGGAGTCGAACCTGCGGCCTACGGAATCGGAATCCGTCACTCTATCCAGCTGAGCTACGAGTGCATAATATGGTGAGATCAAAAAGGGCTATTTACAAGAAGATCCGCATTAATCTTTCAAGCGTGCACGAGTGGCAATTCATTCCAACAGGTTGTAAAGGAAGGACTCCGGAATTTGCTACGTGCCTTCCAGTCTGAACTTCCAGAAGCAGAAGCAGAAGCAACAGTAT
>Ga0208277_1002228_pt1 | contig 11068 bp, 8 predicted proteins | sample ETNtaG_5_FD_185782 | JGI IMG/M metagenome (GOLD analysis project Ga0208277, IMG submission 185782) | Marine microbial and viral communities from oxygen minimum zone, Eastern Pacific Ocean - ETNP201406SV205 (SPAdes) (version 2) | ecosystem: Environmental > Aquatic > Marine > Oceanic ...
AAACTTGGGTTTTGAAAAAAGTGTCCATACGAAAAGTGCAGATACCCTTTATCTGTTATTGGAAATGCCAAAGCAAATCTAGGGCTTAACTGTCTTTTTGCTTTTGCATATCGGTACCAGGGGTCACCGTTAGCATTTGACCTGATTCTTTCGGGTTCTGTTTTTAGATTGTCATACCTCATCTCATTTTCAGAGATTTCACCATCCCCATTAGAATCTTTCCATTTATTTATTGGTTTAACAGGAGAAATATAGTTAGGATCCTCAAAGTCATTTAGCGTCCAGAACTGAGGATCAAAATAGTCATACCGTAGACCTATATTCACAACTATATCATCTGTCTCTATCTTGTCCTGAATGTATGCTGAAAATTCTATTGGATTACGACCATCCAGTGGATCACCTGACCATATTGTATCATTGGTATTAGGATCAATATTATATGTTAAGGAAAATGGATCTATCATTGACTGAAAGGAATCATGGATAGTATTATCCTCAGGGTCAGCCACCATAGGTAAGTAATTTGTATAGGCCGATTGTAATACAGAAATATTGTTATAATTAATTAATGTTGACCTGTATTCAGTGCCTAGTTTGACCTGGTGCTCTGAATTGATCTGACTTACAATCTCTGCCTTCCATGTTTTGACATTGGACTTCCTATTGTATATGTCCATATACTTTCCACCAACTTCAAAATTATTTCCAGTTGCATACTCTAGAATACGAGGATCAGTATCATAGATAGAAGACTGAAGTGTATCATAAGACCATTCATTATCAAAGGAAAGAGTATCAAGTACCTTATAATATTTTTCATTATCACTCAAATGCGTACGATAATGATTTGTAGAATTTGAAAACATAAAATTTGCGAAGGTGGATCTATTAATCGAAACATCAGCACGTAGAATATCGCCTAACCTAGTATTAAATGAAAAAGGACGACCATCAGGATTCCACCTGTAAGAATGAGAATATGACTGAGATACAGTATTACTAAACATCCTATTATATCCAATTTTAATTTTGGGTGTTGCGCGCCAACTCAGCTTTGCCTGATATGTATCTTGTGTACTCCAATTCATGGATACTTTATCAAAATTACCTGCTGATCTTCTTTCATTTATCACAGTGCGTAAGCTATCTTGGTATGATGTTGGTGACCATAGAGATATATCTGGCATATAACCATCTCCTAAACCAACCGCAGTGTCAATCAAAAAAATATTATAACTCTCTTCCCAGATGTAAGACTCAGGATGAAATACTCTTTCACCAAAAAGGTAGCCATTGTTTGTCTTTTTTCTACCAGATAAAAAGAATGATAACTTACCAGGAATTACAGGTCCCTCTATATTGGCTTTTAGGTCTGATATATTATTCCAGTCTACTTTATCAACCTCTGGAAACAGATCATCCTTTGCAATAAAATAGTCCCCCATATTGGCGGAAAATGATCCAGAATATTTTGAGAAGTCACCATCTTTAGTAATGATATTGACTATTCCAGACATAGCTTGACCATATTCAGCGTTAAATGTTCCGCTTATAAATTGTAACTCTTGGATAGAGTTATTTTCAATCTCAACCGCCATACTCAAATTGTATGGATCCGTTACGGTAATACCATCAACCATATAAGATATCTCACCTCCTCTGCCTCCGCGAACATGTATCTCACCTCCAGTTGTCACAACCCCAGCCTGTAGAGCTATAACATCTTCAAACTCCTCAACGGGTAACATCTCGACCTCATCACTGCTTATATTTGCCTGTGAATATGTAACATCAGTCTGTATCATTGGTCTCTCTGCCTGTACCACAATCTCTTCCATATCTACACTACTTTCTTGTAGTTGCCCATCAAGCGTAGTCGTAAGATCAACACGGATGCGTACATTATTCATGACAAGAGTCTGGTACCCTATCATACTAAACCTTACATTATATGAACCTGGTGGCAACTGTAAAATAAAGAAACTACCGTCAGAGTCTGTGGCAGCACCCAAAACAGTACCCTCTACCATAACATTTACACCAATGAGAGGATCTCCAGTGGTTTTGTCAGTTACTCGACCAGATAATTTTCCAGTTGTTCCTGATAGAAGTATCTCTGATATTACCAGAAACAAAAAGAAAACGTATTGGTATCTTAGATATGATGACATATCTTTTCTAAAATAATAATATTGTTATAGACGTCTTTCTATTTTACAAGGATTAACTTTTTCATAGAGCGGAAGTTCTCTGCTTTCATTTCGTAGAAATACATTCCTGAAGGAAGAGAACTGCCTTTATCATCTAGACCACGCCATTTTATATTGTATGATCCAGTATCCAAATTTTTGTTTAAAAGCGTTGCAACTTTTTTACCTACTAAGTCATAAACACTGACTTTAACCACTGAATTTTCTGCAATATCAAATTGAATATTTGTCTCGGGGTTAAATGGATTTGGATAATTCTGGTGCAATGCATATTGAACCGGTGTAAAATCAGATTCATCCATACTCAGAGCCACACCAACACCAACCTGAACAGTAAATGAAGCCTCGCCAGACTCAACCAATAGAGCATCTTGAGCAGTAAAATTATCATAGACTCCAAATGCACCAATCTCTACACCAATTGAGTCCATTGTAGCACCATAATATTTCACAGTTCCTTTATAGGGTGAGACTGTTAACCATGTAAATTCATCCCCTGCTTTTACATGAACATTATCCAGAGCCACACCATATGCCCAGTTTCCACCACAGTCTGTATATTGGAGACCAATTTTAAATGAAGCTGCATCACCTACATGTGGATCTAAATTATACATATAAGATGCCCAGTTCCATCCACCAGTGCGAATACCATCCTCAGCAAGCTGCCAGTTTAGACCGTTATCGATCGAAACATGGACAGTAAAATCATCTGAATAAGTAGATGTACCACCACACAGTCCACTGGGAGCAGCAAAAAATAAATCAAATAATAAAATAGAGTGTCCCCCCATAGATAGTATCTCATCAGATACTAACATCGCAGAAGCTGAACCATCATAACTTGCTGCATCATCATCAATATAAGCAACCATTCCAGCTCCTTCAGGGATCTCCAAAGGGAAATATTGAGCAGATGATAGATCAGGATCTCCAACTACCCATAGGCCTGATTCATCAGTAAAAGACCCAAGATTGCCTTCATTAAAATTAACAGAGAATATATCCAAAGCAGCCTGGACGTTTGCAATCTCTAGTGAGGTTATTTCGAATGGTGCATCACTCTCACCAAAATTTTCTATACTCAATATTTGTTCACTATAGTCTCCTGCCGCTAACCTATCAAAACTGACTGTGGCTGGGGATACACTAAAGTCTCCTACTGGAACCTCACATACAATCGTACTTGGTTCTGACTCAGAGCCATCAGCTAATAACGCAGACACCTCAAAACAATATTCAGTACCATTTGTAAGCCCAGTTACAGAATACTCTACTTCTTGTGATGTTCCTATCTCAACACCATCCATGTAAATCTTATAGCTTGCTGGTGCAGTACAAAGATCTCCAGCCCCAGAGTTTGTCCCAGATACAACTATTTGATCTACAAACCAAGTCTCACCATATCCTGCCGTGCATGAATAACGAAAGGCAAACTGGACTACACCACCAGTGTAGGCTGAAATATCAATAGCATTAAACCAAAACTCATCATCCACTGTTCCAGGAATAGATTCATAGACAGATGTCCAGGAAACACCGCCATCATTTGATAGTTCCAAGTGGTTACTCGCTGATGCATCTTCACCGTAGTTATAAGTTTCTATAAATTCTACTGTCGCATTTGAATAAGCTGACAGATCAACGGTGCCAATTAACCTACTCTCTACAGGATCACTTTGAGCTGAATAACCAGCATATGCGCTAAAATTATCATTACCACCAGATTCACATGGATACATGCCAGAACTACAATCAGTTGAACTGCCATCACTATCCCTAAACCAACCGCCAGAGGCACTGGTCTCATCATGCACAACCTCCATTGCTGTCGCTGCACCCTCACATGTGAGAAAGCATTCGTTAAATAAGACTTCACCATAATTGGTTCCTTGATTCCATGATAGGTCTACCCTTTGGTCATAGAACACTGTCTCAAGTTGAGTCGGTGAACAAATATTTTGTGCATTTAGACTGGGGAAAAAAACTACTAATAGACTAAAACTAAGGTAACGATTGGTCATATATAATCCTTATAAAAATAATAGTATGAACTAAGTTTGAAAAATATACAATATTGTACCTGTGGCGATTTGGTAGCAAAAAGTATAAATCAGCTATACAATAAATATAATTAATGATAGGCAATAATAGAATAATTAAATGCTGTACAATAACCTACTAAATTGGCTAAAATTTAGTTAATAGATATTTATATAAATAATAATGAGACTAATAAATCTTTTAATCCTCTTTATCTCTCTGCAATTTGTCTTCAGTGCGTCTACTAAAACATTAGAAGGTAGCAAAGTAAAAAACAATCGCATAAAAATGTTAAATGGGAAATATGCAAAGCTATACGACTTTAATAAAGAGGGTCCAATGATAGTTAATTTCTGGACTACATGGTGACCAAACTGCGAGATGCAGGCTGCATATCTTAATCAAATAAGTGAAAATTTTGGTGATATAGGTTTAAAAATATTAGGCGTTAATATTAATTCACCCTCAATTATTAATCAGGTTAGACCCTGGACAAACAAACGAAAAATAAACTTTGATATTTCACTTGACCCAAGTAAAAAATTAGCTGACCAATTTAATGTCAGAGGACTACCCACCCTTTTTCTAATTGATAAAAATGGTACAATTCTTAAAGAATTCTCGGGTTTTACAAATGGATATGAAGAAGATTATCTTAAAGAGATAAGGAAATATCTAGATAGCGAAAATATCACCTACGGTGATTTTGAGTTTGAGAAACACAACAAGATAAGAAAAGATGTGTCTATAGATATTGATTTTTAGATTTTAGTCTAAATTTTCATTTTCCAAAGCAAGATCAGTTATCATATATATTTTCCACTTTTTCCATCTCTTTATAATTCGGTAGGGATAACTATTCTCACCTCTATAAAAATGATACAGAGATCTACCTCTACTAATAACTCTGCCACCATCATCAAGTCTGGAAAATAAAGCATCTACAGTACAGAGTTTAGTATCAGGATCATCCCAAACTGGTGCAATCTCAATCTCATCTATCCTAGTCTTAGTAAAAAAAGATTTTGGAGACTTAGTCCATTTCCTAAATAAATCATCTAGCTCATCCTTACTTCTTAACACAATAGGCTGATTTGTACCATAATGCAGAGTGCATCTATCGTGATCAAAGAAGTTTGAGATCTCATTGATATTTTTGCCATCAACAGCTCTTATATATTCTCTAAAAAAAGTTTCCATGCCATCATAGTCATCAAATTTTTTGGTGTTCTGACCAAATAAATAACAGAATAGTAGAAACGGGGTAAGATAGAATATCCTCTTCATAGATATACCTAGTAATTAATGTTAAATAAAGCTAAGTAGATTAATTAATTTATTCACTATTAATATTTAAACTAGAATTATTTAAATTAATGACATCACTCAGTTTGAATGTATTAATTATGAAAAGTATAAGCAAAATTTTCCTTATCTCCCTTTTTACACAGTTCCTTCTTGTGGAAACTTTACAAGCAAAAAAGGTAAAGGATAGTCGTGTAAAAATGCTAAATGGGGAATATGCAAAGCTATCTGACTTTAATAAAGATGGTCCGATGATAATTAATTTTTGGACTACGTGGTGACCATTCTGTGAAAGGCAGTTGGCCTATCTTGATCAATTAAATAAAAATTTTAGTGATGCCGGACTTAATGTTCTTACTGTTAATACAAACAAACCAAATATCCTAAATCAAGTAAGACCCTATATAAATAAAAGAAAATACAAGTTCCCTGTTGCAGTTGACCCTAGAGGAAAACTCGCTAAACAATTTGGAGTTATGGGGTATCCTTACCTATTTCTGATTGATAAAAATGGTTCTATTATTTATAAAGCAGCAGGATACGAAGATGGCCAAGAAGATACATACCTAAGTGAGCTGATGAGATATCTAGATGGCGAGAATATTTCTTATAATGATTTTAAATATGAGAAACAAATTTCTGAGAAAAAAGAAACTAGTATTAACCTTGATTTTTAGCTTTTAACTGCTCGATTCGAATCCAATTTTCTATTTAAACTTATTTTAAGCTAACAACACTTGCCTTGATTATTCACTATTAGGCTTGGGGCCTTGTAAAAACCGGCTCAAGTGGTGTCGATAAGGAAGAATCATAGCTATAACCACCTAAATTAAAACTCAATATATCGTTTTTATCAATGATTCTATTTTTAATAATATAACGCGCCATCATACCTCTTGCTTTTTTTGCAAAAAACGAAATCATTTTTAATTTCCCATCTCTTAACTCTTTAAACTGAGGCGTGATTACCTCTGCACCTAAAGTTGGATGGTCTATTGATTTAAAATATTCAACTGAAGCACAGTTGATAAGGACCTGCTGCTTATGCTGTTTAAGTTCTTTATTTAGAGACTTAGCAAGCGTATCGTTCCAAAAATCATAGAGTGAATTGCCCAAAATATTATTTAATTTAGTGCCCATTTCAAGTCTATAGGGTTTCATGAGGTCAAGTGGTCTTAGAACACCATATAGTCCAGAAAGGATACGTGTATTACTCTGTGCAAATTCTACATCCTTAGTATCAAGCGATTCGGCATCAAGGCCAGTATAAGTGTCACCTAAAAAAAAGTAAAGGGCTTCCATTGAAGTATCTTGGTCTGATACATCATTCCAATTTTGCATACGCTCCCAATTAAGGGTCGCTAGATTCTCGCTGATACCCATTAGTGACATTAGGTCACTAGGATCCATAGACTTAAGCTGCTCAACTAGAATTTTAGATTGATTCATGAATCTTGGAGATTGAAACTTATCAGTACGTGCGCAACAATCTTTTGAAAGTTTTTTTGCAGGTGAAAGTACTGTTATCATAAACTGAATTTAATAAGGTATACTAACTAATTAAAGGGTATCAGCAATAACATTATTGAGCCTATCAACAAATCCAGAAGGGTCTTCCAATTTTACTCCCTCTTGTATGAGTGCTTGCTCATACAATAACCAAGCTATATCATCGAAAGCTTTTTGTCTAGTTTTCTCTTTGAGCTTGATAACAATATCATGTTCAGGATTTATTTCTAATATTGGTTTTATTTCAGGAACATCCATCTGGCCCATTGAGCGCATCATTTCTTGCATTTGTGCAGTTGGATCGTTCTCATCAGCAACGATACATGATGGAGAATCATTTAGCCTTGAAGATATCTTTACATCTTTTACTTTATCACCCAACAACTTCTTGATTTTTTTCAATACAGGCTTTAATGATTTTTCAGTATCTTTATCATGCTTTTCAGAAAAATCTTCTGTTGCCCCACTCCGGTTTACAGATTTGAGATCTTTTTCATCATATTTTGGCACACCTGTAATAATGATTTCATCTATTTCATCATCTAGTATTAAGACCTCAATATCTTTTTTCTCATACATTTCTAGGAGCGGTGAATTTTTGAGTGATATTTGATTTTGACCAGTAATATAGTAAATAGATTTTTGATCATCTCTCATTCTTTCAACATACTCTCTGAGTGAAACAAGTCCATCACTTTTTGTAGATTTAAACCTTAATAAATCTGTAAGCGCCTCTTTATGCTCAAAATCTTGATAAACACCCTCTTTAATTAATCTACCATACTGCTCAAAAAACTTTGCATATTTGTCTTTATCTCCTGCTATGGACTTGAGTTTGTCTAATATTTTCTTTACAGAATTAGATTTTATTTTGGCCATAACACGATTTTGCTGCAGTATTTCACGACTCACATTTAGGGGAAGATCTGATGAATCTATTATCCCTTTTACAAATCTAAGCCATGGCGGTAATAATTCTTTGTCATCATCAGTAATGAAAACACGATTTACATAGAGCTTTACCCCAGGCTTATAGTCTGCCCTATATATATCTGGAGAAGCTTTTTGTGGAATAAAAAATAGGATCGTGAATTCAAGATTACCCTCAGCCTGAAAATGCACCCAATCAAATGGCTCATCCATATCACTAGTAAATGATTTATAAAATTCTTTGTATTCTTTATCTTTTATTTCACTCTTACTTCTGGTCCAAAATGCTTTAGCATCATTTACCTGTTCTGTCTTTAGTTTTTTACTCTTTTCTTTGCCTTCATCATCATACTCTATATCAGAGTATGTTAAAAATATTGGAAAATCAATATGGTCAGAATATTTCTTTATTAAAGTTTCTATCTGCCACCTGCTTGCAAATTCCTTTCCTTCATCGTTAAGGTGCAATGTGATTGAGGTGCCATTATCTTTTTTTACATCTTTATGAATTTCAAACCCTGATTGCCCATCACTTATCCATTTCCATGCTTCCTTATTTCCTGCCTTCTTACTAGCTACTTCTACCTTATCTGCAACCATAAAACTTGAATAAAAGCCAACCCCAAACTGCCCAATAAGTTGAGAATCTTTTTTGGCATCTCCCGATAATTTTGACAAAAAATTCTTTGTACCTGAACGCGCAATAGTCCCCAAGTTATCTTGCAAATCTTTTTTAGTCATTCCAATTCCGGAGTCTGTGATTGTCAATGTTGGATTATCACCCTCTTGAAATTCTATTGATACCTTTGGTTCATATTTAAGAGACTTGAAATCATCTTTTGTAAGTGTCAGATACCTTAGTTTATCTAGAGCATCTGAAGCATTTGAAATCAATTCTCTGAGAAAAATTTCCTTATGAGAATATAGTGAATGAATAATGAGTTTGAGTAATTGACTTACTTCAGTTTGGAAAGGTTGTTGACTCAAAGCTATCTCCTTTAATTATACACAATAATGCTAAAAAACCGTTTTTTCATGGGTCGGAAAATAAAGTTATAAATCATAAAAAATCCACTCAGAAACATTAAAATTTATAAATGAAATTCTAATAAAAAACCTATTGGCTTTATTAGTTAACTGATTTGGGTTTGCTCCCTGTAATCTCCCACTCAACAAGAGAAACAGGTATATTACCTGCATCATTAAATAATTTCATGAATTCTTTCATGACAAATGAACGACCCCTATCTTCTTGGGCTTTTGCATATTTAGTTATAAGACCTTCAATAACATACTTGCCTGTTATGTAACAGGTTCCATACCCTGGTTGTCTTAAATAAAGATGCTGTTCAAATTTAAGGAGATGAAGTTCTCTTTTCATCCACCCTCTTGGAGTCCATTTCACATGTACGTTACCAGCCTCTTCCATTGTCATCTGATTGGCGTGTGCGTATAGTGACCCTAGACCTCTTGCTGCACGTTGTGCTAGCATTATCCATACAATCTCTCTAGATCGAGGATTATTATCATATAAACCAGAGTGCATGAACATCTCTTCTACACCAGTTGCAATACCCTCACTTTTTGAATCAAAGATATTATAGAGCAGAGGACCTCTCCGAATTGGACTTGTATGTGGCTCATCTTTTACTTGTGCCAGATCAAACCAATGATAAAAATGTGAATAAAGTGGTAGAGGATCGTAGTGCATACCAATCTGAAAAAAATTTCGCTCCTTCTCTGGTACAAATTTGCCCATATGCTTTCTAAGAGCAGGCTCCATATTGGATTTTATATACATAATATCTTTATTTTTTAAAAATTCCATTAAATGGTTTACACTTTCCTCAGACATCTCTGCAAATTCTTCTGGTGAACTAGCAGAAACCATATCTGGAAGTTTGTGATTACGCTGCTCCTCTAATTTTAGCGAGCTCCATGCTCTATCTAATTCTCTTTTTAGTAGCTCGACCTCTTCCTCCCATGTGAATGGCAAAAGATGTACATTTTTTTGGTACCAGGTATAGTTTTCTTTTCCAATCCCAGAGGGACCTTTTTTTAAAGGAGCTAATTCCTCAAGCCAAAATATAAATTCTTGGTTTGCGGCCAAAGCCCGGTCAAGACTTGAAATTATTTCAAGATTATTATTACCAATCAATTCCTTGATATGCTTCAAATTAATATCTTGTTGTTTGAAATTTTCAATACCCGCAATCCATAGATCTCTAGCATTTCCAGTGAGATTTTCTTTCGCCTGATCAAGCATAAAGGGTATAAGATCAAATTGGGATTGCAATTCAGCCTCTTGGTCAACTGAAAGAGGGAGATTATAGGTCCAAAATTCAATAGTGAAATGGTTTGTGGGGCCCTCATGAGCAGGAACATCACTCTCGTACATCCAAACCGTTTGGTAAAACGCAGGATCTCTCTCCCATGGCCTGAGTACTCGGTAATTAAAATCATAACCATTCATCTCAGCTTTTACAATTTGCAAATCTATTTTTTGTTCAGTGCTAAAATCTGTTGTATCAATGGAATTAAGTCGACTTAATAAATCTTTAAATTCCTTTTGAGAGTGATCAAAGTGAGTGATAGTATAATTAGGGACTCCGTTTAACATAGGAGGTTTTTCAAAATCACGCCATTGAAAAAAGAGGTCTACAAGATCTTGATAATTATTTTGAGCATTAAGCATTTGGGATAATAATAATGAAAATGATAGAATCCAACCTCGCATAAGCAGACCAAGCTAATCGATAATTGCTTGGACTTGATTAATAACCGAATCATCAATTAAGTCCATATATTCAAGACTCTTTATATTTTGCATTAATTGTTCTTCTTTTGATGCACCCAATATCACGGTACTCACATTTTTATTCTTTAAACACCAACATAAGGAAAGATTGACTAACGGAATACCAAGATCATCTGCGATTTTTTTTAACTTTCCAACTTTCTCATGCCTATCCCTATAGTTCTCTGATTCGAAATTTTCCTTAATAAATTTATAATTTTCTAGACTAGTTCGTGTACCAACAGGCATCGTGTTCAAATATTTTCCAGTT
>Ga0208277_1002234_pt1 | contig 11038 bp, 11 predicted proteins | sample ETNtaG_5_FD_185782 | JGI IMG/M metagenome (GOLD analysis project Ga0208277, IMG submission 185782) | Marine microbial and viral communities from oxygen minimum zone, Eastern Pacific Ocean - ETNP201406SV205 (SPAdes) (version 2) | ecosystem: Environmental > Aquatic > Marine > Oceanic ...
TAAGCGACGAACAAATTTATAACTACTGGGTAGTTAGATATGGTGAAAGAATAATAACAAACCCTCAGAGAACAAACATTGAAATGATTGTTTTACCTATTCTTTTAATTGCACTATTTATTCTTATCTTTATAAGGAGTGCTAAAGATGAATAAATGGCTTCTATCTACTATTACTATATTTATTTTTTTTATAATTCTTTTTATTAATTTAAACAATAATTCAGAAACTTTTAATAGAACTAACACTGATTTAGATAATGTTACAAATAAAGAAATGGAGGAAGTAATAAATGAGAATCCAGATATACATCCTATGAGAATTGCTCTTGCTAATAGATATTTCGACGAAATTAATTACTCAAATGCTTTACCTCACTATATGTATGTAGCAGAAAATAGTAACGATAATGAATTAAAGAGTTTTGCACTTTCACAGATCGCATGGATGGTATTTGAGTCAAGCAACATAGAAGTAGCAATAGATTACTTGGACGAGGCTTTAAGGATCAATGAAAACTCAATAATTGCTAAATCCTATCTTGGAATTATTTATTTACAAAATCCAAACACAAGAAGTGATGGAAGGGATCTTTTGAATGAAATTTTATCATCAAATAAACTTAGCTCCGAAGATAGGATTTTTGTAGAAGAGTTAGTGAGTCAATATGAAAGTTAAAATCATATCTTTAATCTTATTATTATCTATGTGCTCAACACCCTCTATAGAAGAAGGCTATATAGAAGTAAGCGATAACGATTTCCTTAATCTAAGAACCATTAAGGAAAATGAGAAAGTTTCAATTGACTCTGGCTTAGTTATTGTAAATTATTGGGCATCTTGGTGTTTAGAGTGCATAGAAGAACACGAACTCCTAATCGCACTATCAGAGGTAGAAGGGCTTAATGGCAAAATTATATTAGTTAGCTTTCAAGACAGTGAAGACAATGCCTTAAGCTTTTTAAATAAATATGGTTATGGAGATATAACTTATGTAACTGATGAAAATAGCAAGTTTTCAATTAACTCTGGTGTATTTGGTGTCCCAGAAACACATATAATTAAAAACAACAAGATAGTAAAAAAATATATAGGACCTTTAAATTTTAAAGATTTTCAAGAAATTATAGATTTATATTCATAAGTCTTAAAAGTTGTATTAAAGTTTAAATGTGGGACGGATAATCGCGATTTATCGAGGAAAGTCCGGACTCCATAGAGCAGAGAGCTGGGTAACTCCCAGGCAAGAAATTGACGGAAAGTGCGACAGAAAATAAACCGCTTATAAACATAAGTAAGGATGAAAAGGTGGTGTAAGAGACCACCAGTAATTTAAGTGATTAAATTAGCTTGTAAACCCCTCTCGGAGCAATACCAAGAAGCAATTAGTTTGCTCGACTAAATATTGCGGGTAGGTAGCTAGATATATTTGGCAACAAATATACAAGATGGATGATTATCTTACACTTTGTGTAAACAGAATCCGGCTTATAGTCCCATAAGAACTTGGGTGCCTCTTTATGAGGCACCCACCTTAAAATTCAACAATGTTAATCTAAATTCATGACAAAATTTGCATATTTCTTAGGGTCTGAACAATGGCAACCTGAAGAATTAATAGATCATGCCAAATTAGCTAAAGAAGTTGGTTTTGATATGGTAACAATATCAGAGCACTTTCATCCATGGGTTGATGATCATTCAGCTTCAAATTTTACATGGTCAACACTAGGAGCATTAGCGGTAACAATACCTGATTTAGACCTTGGAACAGGTGTCACAACACCATTGTGGAGAATGCACCCAGGAGTTGTTGCTCAAGCTTCAGCAACAATTGATCGTTTATCTTCATCTACTTTCCATCTAGGTGTTGGGACTGGTGAAAACCTTAATGAAGGACCATTAGGTTATGATTTTCCAAAATATGAAGAGCGAGCTAATAGGATGCGTGAAGCTTTAGAAATTATAAGGAGACTACTAGATGGGGAGAAATTAAATTTTAATGGTGAATTTTATCAAACTAATCAAGCAAAACTTTACTCCCCTCCAAAAGATTATATTCCCATCTGGATGGCAGCAGGTGGACCTAAGTCTGCAAATTTAGCAGCAGAATATGCTGATGGTGTAATGATTAGTGTTAAAGATCCAAAAGACGCTTATGAAAAAGTTATAGACCCAGCAAAACAAAAGACAGAAGAACTTAAAAAAGAGGGATTAAGACTTCATACTTATAGGTGGACTATGTTTGCTAAGGATGATGAAGATGCCTGGGAAGCATTAAAATCTTGGAGAGGATTAAGAGCTCCAAATAGACTTCAAGAAATTGACCCTGCTGCGTTGAGAGAAACTGCAGATAGCTTACCAAAAGATGAAATAATGTCTAAATTCTCGAGAGCAAGTTCTATTGAAGAGTTAAAAGATATTTATAGTCCTTTAGTTAATGATTTTGAATCAGAAATTGTAACAATTCAAATTTCTTCAACTAACCAGGAAGAAACAATAAAGCTACTTGGTAAAGAGTTATTACCAATTTTAAAGAAATAAATTGCTTAAATTATTTCTAATTGGTTTTATTGGGGGGCTTTTATCTGGAATACTTGGAATTGGTGGAGGTATAGTCTTCGTTCCTCTTCTAACTTATTTTACAAAAGAAGATTTTAAAATTAACACAGGAATATCTTCTCTTGCAATAATATTTGTAGCTAGTGCTAGTGCAATTTCATATATAACTAATGGAATAGAAATTTCAACTTATGTGTTGTACTTAATTCTTGGGGCGGTCTTTGGAGGTTATCTAGGTAGTCATATCTCAAAATTGATAACTTCAAAAAATTTACAAAGAATGTTCTCTGTTCTTTTGTTATTTGCATCTTATAGAATGTTTTTTGGAACCAATTTCAGCACAAGATTTGAAGAAAATATTTTATTATATGTCCTTATTGGTATCCTCTCGGGGCTAGGTTCAGGATTATTAGGTATTGGAGGAGGAATAATTAGAATACCTTTACTAATTTTTTTTGGTGGTATTGGGAATTTGGCAGCACAGGGTGTCTCTTTGATCACGGCAATCCCAAGTTCAGTTGCAGCAGTAATTCCTAAATTGAGAAATAAAGAATTTATCAAAACAGGAATAACTATTGGTATCTTTGGTGTAATAGGTTCTGTTATTGGAAGCAATATAGCTTTTGCTTTACCTCAAAAATCTTTAAATTACGCATTTGCTTCTTTTCTCGTTTTAGTAAGTATGAATATGTTTTTTAAACAAGACTAAATTATACCTTCACTGAAGAAACGTTTTAACTTGTCCTGAGAATTTAATTTTGGTATTAAATAAGTCAACCCAATTACTTCTTGAATAAACAGAACACCAATATTAAAAGTTAATCTTTCTGTGTCTTGAAATTGTAATGGAAAGAAAAGGACTTCTTGTCTAAGCCACATAAAGTCAAATAACAAGTGAAAAAAGATACCTATAGAAACGAGTAAGGAATTCCTCCTTAATTGTGTGCCTCTTTTTGTAACTATCATTACAAGAAATAAAGAAAATATTGCAAATATAAGAGTGTGACCTAACTCTGGATATATATCTGAAATGTTTATCGAATTTAAACTCAGATATATAAATTCTGGGAAAATTACTCCAATAATCAAGAATCTGAGGTCTGCTGTAAAGTCTTTGAAAACATACCTAAAAAAAGATATGGAAAGCCCTATATGCCAAAAAAACATTACTTATCCAATGCCATATTTGCTAATTGATCAGCTCTTTTATTATCTTCTCTATATACATGTTTTAATTCAATACTTTTAAATTCTTTAACCAGAATTTCAACTTGAGCATTTAGTTCTTTAAGATTCTTTGCCTTAACTTTAAAATTTTTATTAACTTGTTCAATAACTAGCTTTGAATCTAAAAACACATCAACTTCACTTATAGAATTCTCAATACAATAATTAAGACCGTCTATTAATGCTTGGTACTCTGCTTCATTGTTTGTTGCAATCCCTATCTCTCTTGAGATAGTATGAATTTCTTTACCATCTAATGATATTGAAACCCCTATTGAAGCATCTCCTGGGTTTGATCTTGATGCTCCATCACAAAATACTTGGTGCTTCAAACTACTACACCATCACAATAAGGACATTGTTGGTATTTTGATGATGTTATTTTATCCATCTCGCTTGAAGTTAAATCTACACCGCAACATCCGCATTGATCGTTTTCAAGTTTATATGCAGCAATAACGTCTACTCCTCTAACTTTTAAATCGTCATACAATTTTTGAAATTCTTCTGGAAAACTTAATAACATTTCTTTTTTTCTTGATTCAGAGTCAGCTAGTTTACTATCTAAGGATTTCCAGTCTTGTTGTACTTTTTTAGAGATTTCAATTAAATCTTTCTTAATTTCTTCAATAGAATTTTCATATTTTCTTATTTCTGTTAATTCCTCACTATTCTCATTCTGAATAAATTCAGTATTATTTGCAATTTTTGATAACTGCTCTTCGCTTGATTCCTTTTGTTTTGTATAGTTAATTAATTCATTCGGCTCCAAAGATTGATCAGCTAATTTAATTTCAATATTTTCTATCTTTTGTTTAATATTTTTTGTTTCCAATTCATCTTTCTCTAATTGAGTAAAATACTCAGATAAATTATTTTTAGCTTCTTCTAGTTCTTTATTTGCTTCTTTAAATTTTATTTCAAGCTCTTTAAGGAACACTACATCTTCACCCTCTGCTTTTTGAGATTCTATTTTATAAATTTCATTATCTATCTCTTGGAGGTCTATTAAATCACTTAGTAAAAATGGTTCATTCATAGTTTTTATTATAAAAATATTCGACCTTGATGTTTAATTCATTAGCTAAATTATTTTTAAATTTACTCATACCTGGTATCTCTGTAGATATATGATTTACCTGTACTAAACCTAAATTATTATCATCAGCTAATAAAAAATATCTATGGGATATGTCTCCAGTTAAAAATACATCTGCTTCATTAATGATTTCATCTATAAACTGGGTACCTGAGCCAGGTAATATAGCCAATTTGTTTATCTCTTTTATTTTTCGAAAAAATGCATTAGTTCTAATTATTTTTGTATTTAATTTTTTTTCAACTAATTCTATAAATTTATCAGTTGAAATAGTATCAATATCACCTATCCGTCCAGCTCCATAATCTTCATTAGTATTAGCAAATATCTTTACATTAGCCATACTGAACAAATCCACCAATACATCTGCATTACCATTATTTTTTACATCTTGTGCAGTATGTAGTGAGATAACATTAATTCCTTCTTTTTCAAATTCAAGAGAAAGTCCTATAAGCTCATCAATATACTCCCCTGTGTCATTAAAGCTTTCTTTCATTGCAACTGGGTGATAGCTAATTACAGTGTTTATATTGTTATTAACAATATGTTCTAATACAGATCGTTCTAAATCATGAACTACAATGATGCCAGATACTTCATTCTCTTCAGAACCAATTAATAAACCAACTTTGTCATCATCAAAAGCTAATTCAAGCGGTGTTGTTGCATTAATTACTTTTATTAATTCAGAAATCTTCACTTAATTAATAGTAATAACTAAATTTATAAAGATTTAGCAGTTTTTCTATTATGATAATTTGCCCAAAAAACCAACAATGTTGGAAGTATCAATATTGATGCAACCAAAGCAAAACCTAAAGCTACAACAACAACTTGTCCCATTTGTTGGAACGGTTTTAAAGTTGAAGTCATTAAAATACCGAAACCAGCCATAGTTGTAAATGCAGATCCAAATAATGAACCACCTGTTGTTTTCAATGTGATTGTTGCAGCTTCAACAGGGTTGTTGCTTTCAAGCAAGGCTTCCCTGAATCTGTTAGTTACATGAATAACAAAAGGCACACCAATACCGATTGCTAATCCGGAAAGAGTAGAAGTTACTGGATTTAAAGGAATATCTAAATAATACATTCCTAAATAAGTTCCCATCACAATAGCTACTACTGGAAGAATAGTTATAACTCCTAAAAATGGTCTCCTCATGTCTAAAAAGTAATAAATAATCAAAAATGACATTGAAGCTAGAATTGCAAAAATCAATGACTGAAACTGAGACTGTGAAATTAAGTCGCTTACACTTTGTGTAACTATTGCATCATTTGTAGCAGCTACATCTATTCCTAAATCTGTCATAGGTTTGAAAGCATCATAAATATCATCTCTCAATTGAGCAGCAGCAAGTGAGCCTGCGGAAGTTGTTATCCTTACTTGTTGAGCAGTTACTTTACTATTTTCATCAAAATAAATTGAAGCAAGAAATGTTTCAGAGTCCTTTCCTACTAAATATTCATACAAACCTTTGACGTCTCCACTTGTTTTAACTTTTAATGCATCCAGCCCTTGACTACCAGACATAATATCAACTCCGTAGCTAGATAATGTACCTATTAACTCCATATCAGGTGGGCCAGCAGGTGCACCTGGAGGTCCAGACTGAGGAGCAAGAAGCTGTCCTAACGAACCAACTACTGATTCTTGGGCTACATTACCCGCATAAACTACAATATTTTCTTTATCAGATAAATTATTTATTGATTGAATTAATGCATTATGAACTTCAGGTGTTGCTAAATCATCACCCTCAATTAATACACTTGTTGTTTCACCAAATCCACCACCAAATTCTTCACTTAGTAAATCTAAGGTTTTTACTACTGGATTATCTTCAGGAAGAAAGTCAGTAAATTCAAAAATTGTCTCAAGGTTTGTAAAGCTAATATATCCATAACTAGAAACACTGACCAATAAAGCTAGCGCAATGAGTTTTAATTTTTTTGGAATAATTCCACTAGCTTCTGAAATTTTATTCAAAACACTATCACCAGAAGATGTAAATGCTTCTGAATCAATCTTTTCTTTCTTTTCAGCTCGTCTATCTAATAATGTTCTTATTGCTGGAACAAAAGTCATGACAAGAAAGAAAGCAAAGAATATTCCAACTGATACAAGAATTCCAAAATCTTTAAGTTCAGGCAAAGGAGAGACAATATTTGTTAAGAAGCCAACTATGGTTGCTAATGTTGCCAAAGTTAAAGCAATACCTACAGACTTTAATGTTGAAGAAGTTGATCCATTAATTGTATTCCCTGAACCTATTTCTTCTCTATATCTTGAATTAAAATGAATCGCATAATCTACACCTAAGCCAATAAGAATAATAGGAGCAATCTGTGAAACTTGGTTTGGAGCTCCAATTATATCTAAATAGCCAGGGCCAAGAATTGTACCAGCACCTTGCATCCATCCAATTGATAACAAAATTGCACCTAAACTTAGAAATAGGTCACTCGATGTTCTTCTTCTAGAATTTAAGAGAAAACCAAATGTAAATGTTGCTAAAGGAATCATTCGACCTAGAAGCGGGTCATCTAATTGCATCCATGAAAGAAAAGCAACCTCCATGTCTCCTATTAATGGTAGAACAACACCTGTTATTCCAGAAATCATTAAGACAAAAGCAAGTAACCTTCTTAACAAATTAACTGGTCTCCTGGAGAACGAACTTGATTTCATGAAAAAGATATAGCTCAAAACAACAAGAATAATTACGAAAGCCTGAGCAAATAATCCACCAATTTCTTGTTGAAAGTCTTCTCCTTCATCGCCAAATAGTAAACCAAAAGAAAATCCAGAGACTTTTACATTACCTACTTCAATCTCACTTAATGATTTATTTAAAGCAACTTCCATTTTTGGCTGTTCAATAAATGCTCCGTCGAATCCATATTCTTCTGTAAATTTTGCAGTATCTACTGTGACTATTGCTAAACCTGCTGATGCTGATGTTTTATCCTCATCATATGATTCAGACAATAAAGCACTTGCAAATGCTTTGAACTCTGGTGGCATCTGACTATTAGCTTCATTATATAGATTCTTAAATTGAGTATCATCCATAGATTTTATTGCATTCATATTAAGCATTGGATTAAAAGTAATTGCAAAATCTATTGGTGCAAAAAATCCTTGTACTGAAGGTTGTCCTGGCTGAGATACCAAGTATGGTTTTAAATCACTTTCTGAAACAGTTTTCTGTACTTCTTTCCAAGCTAAATAACCATCAACAGTTAAAACATCTTCTCCACTAATTATGATTTGAAAAACAGACTGTGAGCCAGAAGTTTGAAAATAGTCACCTAATTTACCTTGAGCTTTGATTTCTGGAGTATCTAGCTCTCCACCAAAGCTTGTATTTAATTCCTCTGTTTGACTAGCCATGTAGCCAAAAAATCCAGTAAGAAGAAATACAACCAAAATAGTAGCTAAAGGCCTTTTAGTAGCAGCTGAGGAAAAAAAGTTAGTAAGTAGTTTCATTTAGTTCTCCATTTTCAAAACATATAAATATTAGTTACAAAATAAAATTATCTATAACTAAGAAATGAAAACTTTATAAGATTGTTCAGTCATAATGTAAAATATAGTCAGTGAAACGTTTTTTATTATTATTTACATTTACATCTATATTTTTTTGTCAGAACATTGCTTTAGCTAATGATGAAACTGAGTCAGTTAAAAAAAGTAACAGAATTGACAATTATGAAATTTTAAGTATTTCTCAACCAGGAAGTCTTTTTTATAGCGTAACTAATGGAATTATTAAAAGTGCAATAAACTTAAATTCTAATTTAACATTTATAGGCAGGGCAAATGTTGGTCTTGAAAAAATTGTTGATGAAAACAATGTAGAAAAACTAACAACTAGAAAAGATTACCTTTACAGCTTATCAATCAAAACAATACATAATGATGTTTCCGATCTTTTCTATTCAAAAAAAGTTTCAAAAAGTTTAATCAACAATGAAATAATTATTTCTGAACTTACAGCTAATTTATATTCATTAGAAAAAGGTGATGTAATGTTTCTTGTTGGCCTAAATCAAGAAGAGGTAGAAGTAGTAGTTGGAGAAATAATTACAGATAGTGAAATTGGCTGGTTTGAAGGTGTATTAAATAAAGATATGGGTTACAAATTAGGAATAAATAGAAATATACAAGCAATCATTTGGGGAGATAAAATTACTGAAAATCATCTAATTGAAATATATAGAAACATTGATTATAAAAAAATTAGAGTAACAGGAAGAAACTCAACACCAAATAGAAACTGGGTTCTACCAACAGCACTTGTTAAAGAAATGTTTGGTGATTTTCAAATTAAAGAAAGGGATGGAACTTGGATAACAATAGATCAAACTTGGAAAAATGAAAATATTGAAACTAAAAGAGTCCCTATCCTTGGAAGAATTACTTGTCACAGATTAATGTGGGAACCTTTAGTGGGAGTATTAAATCAAATAATAGAAGAAGGACTTGAAAGTGGCCTATCAAGAGAACAATTTATAAGCTCTGGAGGTTGTTACGCGCCAAGAAGAATATCTCGTTTTGATTCAGGTGGTTCAATTTCTAGACATGCTTGGGGAATTGCAATAGATATAAATACTAGAACAGGTTACAAACCAAGAATTGTTGAAATTTTCAACGACTGGGGCTACGCATGGGGTGGAACTTGGACTTCTCCAGATGCTATGCATTTTGAACTAAGAAGTTTATCGGCTAGCATTTCTCAAGCTAATAAATAATACGATTAAATCCTTTCAGAATTAGTTACGTATTCAGTCCCTGTTGCATCAAATATTGGTACATCAATTTCTGCAAAATTAATTTTAGAGAATTCAGTATGAGCTGTATGAAAAAGTATTAAATCATATTTATTAAAATTCTTTAAATCTTCTTCTTTTTCTACCGGTGCATTTAAGGAGTCAACAAAAGGGTCATAATACGATACATTTACACCTTTAGAGTCTAGATTTTGAATTATGTTAATAGCAGGTGATTCTCTTGTGTCACTTATGTCTTTCTTATAAGCAACTCCCAAAATAAGTATATTTGAATTATTCATTGGCTTTTGTAATGAGTTCATCATTTCTAATATCCTGCTAACAATATATGAAGGCATAGTATTGTTTATCTCTTGAGCTAACTCAACAAATCGTACTGGTTTTCCAATTTCTCTAGTTTTAAAAGATAAATAATTAGGATCTATAGGAATACAGTGGCCCCCTACACCTGGTCCTGGTCTAAATGACTCAAATCCAAAAGGTTTTGTTTTTGCAGCATCAACAACTTCCCAGATATCAATTTCCAACATATTACATAAAATTGCAAGCTCATTTATAAAAGCAATATTTACATGTCTATAAGTATTTTCTAGCAATTTAACCATCTCTGCTTCTTTGGTACCACTTACTAGCACAACTTTATCTATTATTTTTTCATAGAAGTCTTCTACTTTTTTTGCCGATATTTCATCTATTCCACTAACTACTTTTGGAGTATTTTTAAAGTTCCATGTTTCATTACCTGGGTCAATTCTTTCAGGAGAATAGCCTACATAAAAGTCTTTGCCAGCTTTAAGTTCGGTTATTGACTCTATCTCTGGTATTAGTACTTCAATTGTTGTTCCAGGATAAGTAGTAGATTCCAAAATAATTATTTGTTCTTTTGAAATGTTTTTTGCAATTGTTTGAGCAGCTGCTTTAACATAACTTAAATCAGGCTGATAATCTGTGAGAGGAGTCGGAACACTAATAACTACATGTTCACAATCCTTCAACCCTTCTGGGGAGTCACTAATAATGAGACCTTTTTCGAGAGCCTCTTTAAGACTTTCATCGCTAATATCTTCTATCGGAGAAGATCCTTTTTGTAAATTATTGACTTTGTCAGAATTGTTATCATAACCTAACACTTTTAAACCGGAATTGCATGATTCAACAACAAGTGGGAGGCCTACATATCCAAGACCTATAACTCCTAAATCTTTATCAAATTTACTCATAATTATTTATATAATATGTTAAATATTCTTTCTGATGTATTTCCATCCCAATTTTTGATTTTAATTTCTTTAGAAAGTTTACTTGCAAGAGAATTATTTATTTCAGAAATTATATTTTCTGTATTTAA
>Ga0208277_1002235_pt1 | contig 11037 bp, 5 predicted proteins | sample ETNtaG_5_FD_185782 | JGI IMG/M metagenome (GOLD analysis project Ga0208277, IMG submission 185782) | Marine microbial and viral communities from oxygen minimum zone, Eastern Pacific Ocean - ETNP201406SV205 (SPAdes) (version 2) | ecosystem: Environmental > Aquatic > Marine > Oceanic ...
AAAGGATTTAGTCTATCTTACTGCTGATTCGCCGTTTGAAATTGATACTCTCAGTGAAAAAGATATTTACATCATCGGCGGGTTCATCGATCGAAATAGACACAAGTTGAAAACGTTACACAAAGCCGAAGCACTTGGGATTAGGCACGCGAGGCTCCCCATAAACGACTTTCCTCAAATGAAGAGTTCATCAGTGTTAACCGTGAACCAATGCTTTGAAATTTTAGTCACACAGCTCGAAGTGAATGACTGGAAGAAAACAATCAAACGTAGCGTGCCTCTTCGGAAGACAGCAGCGGCAAAGGCAAAATTAGCAGAAGCAACAACGTCGTCGAAGATACCGACGAAAGTAAACGAAGTAGCAATAGATGGTGACACAGATTACGGCGAATTGTCTGATTAAGCATATGCATCTAATAATAATTATACTCGTATATTGTATTCTCTTCTATGTAAATTTTGGATGAAACTTGCCTTCGACTTTCAAGATCGACAACGCAACGAGAACGACCAACATGAATATGAGCACGGCTAAACAACACCTGAGCGAGAAGTTGCTCTTACCGATGCGTTCAAACAATCGTCGCGCCGAGGATGCTATTCTCTTCAAATTCCCAGACGTGTGTTCGACGTCGTCATCAAAGTCATCCAGTAAACGCGTGTGTAAATCTAACTCCTCACCGACTGCTAGAGCTATGTGTTTCGTTCTCGTGACGTGATTGGACAAATCTGTCAACTCTTCGTCCTGTTCTCGCAATACTTGGTTTTGAAAATGCAAGACCATCGCTTCTTCTTCTTTTTCGTTATTGTTATCGTTGTCGTTCGGAATCTGCGGCGTCATCGCTGACACGGACGCTCTGCTCTTTGTCGTCGTCATCGTCGTTGTTGTTGCATTTGTACCTGGAGTATCTTTCAACTTGAGTAAAGTGGCTTCGCCACGCACTCGCAACTGCTCAATCGTTGCGATTCTGCTTCTCATTATTGCATTATCATTATTATTGTTAATATTCCCTTCATCGCTCCTTGTTCTTGAAGCAGATGACAACTCGCTCAACTTTGCCGCAAACGTGGTCATTTTTCGACGACCTTCTGCCGTTAATCTATTGTTGATATTATTACTACTTTTACTGCTGCTGCTGCTATTACTAAACTCTTCTCGTTCTTTCACTTTCTCTTCCGCCTCTCTCAAAAGCTGTTCCAATTCGTCGATTCGAATCTGCCACGCGCTTTCCCTCATTCTCCTTCTTCTTCTTCTTCTTCTTCGTTCGTACTCTGGATGACAGCGTGTGCGCGTGTATGTGCGTGTGTGTGTGTGCGTGTGAAAGATTATATATATATATATGTATACGAAAGATACGAGAGAGAGAATTTTGTGTTGATTTTAGGAGGTTTTGTGGGTGCCTGTCGTCTCACACAAACGTCATTAAAAAAGTGAGAAGTCTCTTTTATCAAAGTTCTTCTCCGATGAAAACAACAACACTACCGAAAGGAGAGGCGGCAGCGACGAAAAGAACCATCCTTCAATCTCTCCGCCTCGCCCTTTTTCAAATCTTTTATCGCATCTTTCTCGAGTACTTCGTGGAGAAGAATTTCGTCCCCGATTTCATTCTCAGAGCTGGCATTCGGTACAACTTAAGAACGAAATGTTTAGGAAGGTTCAAATCCAACGAAGATGAGTTACAGTACGAAATGGATTTCATCCAAGGATTAAAAACCAAAGCCGTGGCTATCGAGACGAATTTAGCGAATGAACAGCATTACGAAGTCCCGACGGAGTTTTATTTGTTTTGCCTCGGGTCAAGGCTAAAATATAGTTGCTGCTTGTACGACAACGACGAAAAAAAGGCATTCACGTCGTCGTCGTCGTCGTCGTCGTCGAGGAGTTTAAACGAAGCGGAAGTGAAGATGATGGAACTTTACTTGGAAAGAGGGGAGTTTAAGGATGGACAGGAGGTCTTAGAGCTCGGCTGTGGCTGGGGTTCCTTATCAATTTTTTTGGCTGAAAAATATCCAAATTCGCGAATAACTGCCGTGTCGAATAGTAAGACGCAAAAAGAGTTCATCGACGGACGAGCGCGCGATAGGAACATTGCAAACTTGCAAGTCATCACGCAAGATTTGAACGTATTTAAGCCACCTTTAGGGAAAAATTCGTACGATAGAATCGTATCTATAGAATGTTTTGAGCACATGAAGAATTACGAGGTGCTGTTTGGCCGGTGCGAACAGTGGCTGAAATCTGGCGGAGAGGCGAAGATGTTTTTACACGTTTTCGCGCATAAAACGTATCCGTTCCATTTTATTGCCGAGGACGAGTCGGATTGGATGAGTAGGTATTTTTTTTCCGGCGGAACGATGCCGAGCGAGCGCATGTTTGCGTATTTCACGACGAATAAGTTGCATTTGAAAACGCAGTGGCGCGTAAACGGCAAGCACTATAGTAAGACGTGCGAGGACTGGTTGAGAAAATTTGATACCAACAGGAAAGCAGTCGAACCAATCATCGGTAAAACGTACGGCAAAGAGCAAACCATGAAATGGTACGTGTATTGGAGACTGTTTTTCTTGTCGTGTTCGGAGTTATTCAGCTATTCAGACGGTAACGAATGGTTCGTCAGTCACTATTTATTCCAAAAGAGTTAAATTATTATATTCGAGTTGAGTTTTTTCATTACACACTAAAAAACAAACGGACTAAGCCTCTGAGGTATCCTATGATTTCACTTGCGCCTAACTTGGAACTTCCGTACACTCTGTCCACGAAAGAAATCGGAACTTCTGCAACTTGAAAGCCTCCTTTTTTCGCTCGAACTATAATTTCCATCTGAAAAACGTACCCTACGGACTGCATTGAGTTAACGAGCGCTTGAAATGTCGATTTTCGATACAATCGAAACGATCCAGTCAAATCGGAAACGCCAGGGTTCAACAATACGTGCGCTAAATAGTTTGCAACCTGGGATGTCAACTTTCTCCTCGTATCCCAACCATACACTCCACACTCTTCCTTTTTGTTTTTGTTAGCCTTATTGCTGCTATTATTTATTCTAAACGACGACGAAAACGATGGAGATGCTAAATATCTCGTCCCGGTGACGACGTCGTAATCTCCTTCCTCTTGTTTTCGTATAAATTCAGGAATCGCTTTCGGGTTGTGTGACAAGTCCGCATCCATGATAATCACAAATTGCCCTCTCGCAAAATGTAAACCATGAATGTATGCCGATCCTAAACCGAGCTTCCCTTTCCTCGGTTTCAAGCATAAAATATCTTTATACTTTTCAATCTTTTGTAGCTTGCGAATGACGTGTTGCGTTTGGTCTTGCGAGTTGTCATCCACGACGATGACTTCGTACGATATATTTTTATTTCTGTCTTTTATTTCCTTCTCCATCGCTTCAACGATGAGCGTGAAAAGCATGGCGATGTTCAACTGTTCGTTGTACGTCGGAATGATGATTGAATACTCAATGTCGCGTCCATTTTTCTTTTTCTTTGTTTTCGTCGTCGTCGTATTCTTCTTCTTCTTCTTCTTCTTCTCCTCCTCCTTGTTTTTCACCATCGCTTCGGGCTGTGTTGGTGGTCGTTGTGATGGTGAGAGAGAGAGAACGCAAAAAAAAAGAGAGAGAGGCGGACGACAAGAGAAACTTTGGTGGAATTTTTTTTTCTGGTCTCGTCGTTTCTTCCCGCCAAAACTGAGAAAAATCTCGCTCGAAATCTCCTGCTTCCTCGTTCGACACGACCAGTTGAGAAGACAAAGAAAGGTCACCAATAATCGTCCGCCACAAGAAGAAAAAAGATTTTCCGTATTGTGCACGCGTGCAACACATACACACACTCTCAATTCAAACGGATATATAGACATATACACACACACGCGCGTACATACTATATTCACCATGACCTGTTCCCAAATCGCATTCGCGACGTCCGGTTCTCTCTTTAAGACGCCTTCTTCTTCAAAGAAGAAATCCGTGGCTAGCAATCGTCCTCGTTCAAATCTTTCCTCGCCGAGAAAAAGAGGAGGAAGAGATTTGAAAATCAACGCTTTGACGCAAGATTACGATGACAATAAAGATCAATTCATGAAAATGGTCTCATCAGAGGGGAAAATGAACGCCTTAAATTCCATCTCTGCGGCCGATCAAAAGTTAACGTCCTCCTCGTCGAGCTCGGGTACGAATAACGTCATCTCCATCGATCAATCCATTTTAAAGGTCGATCCGTACGCGAAAGACGCATTGGATATGATTGGTTCTCGAACAAAATCGACTCGAGTGAGCTTTAGCGTTCAATACGATACGAAATGGGGCGAGAATTTGTTCGTGTTAGGATCTCACAAGAAGTTAGGCGCTTGGGACGAAGCGAAAGCGATCCCAATGCACTACAAGGAAGGCGGACACTGGAGTTGCGAGGTGGAGTTGCAACCAGGTGGAATTTTTTTCTATAAATATCTCGTGCGTTCGATGTTCGGGACGAGGTGGCAAGAGGGGGCGAATAATCTGCTCGTGTTACCAGAAGCGAACGATTTACCGAAGAACGCGACGTATTTAGTCGAGGACTGCTTTAACGGAGGCCCGACGCAGTTGACGAGAACAAACCAGACGTTGTTAGCCGCCAAGTTGATCGAGACACAAAAGGAGAAGGTGTTATACGCGAAAGAATTGTCGAAGCAACAACAAATGACAAAATCGGCGTTGGAGGAATTGTTAATCGCGAGAGAAGAGTTGGCATCGGCACAGATGCAACTTGCCCGAGCGATCGGGGACGGCCGCTCTTACGCCGTCGACACAACTACCACAACTACGAACAACGACACTAGCAACAAGGAAGAGGAGGAGAAAAAGTCAGGCTTCTGGTCTTCGCGATAACAACGCATATTACACTATATTATACACAGCTTTGCATTTACCGGCGCGGTAAAGCGAATAATACGATCTTTCCTGACAAGTAATAAGTTTAGCCAATTCATTTTTTTTAGCAAGCCCGAAAGGGAAGGGAGAGTTTGCAGTTCAAAAGATTGAAAGTTATCAAAAATTGTACAATTCTTATTCTTACATCAAAATCATCTATTCATCATCTATTTCATCGTCGTCGTCGTCGTTCATTAAAAGCTCGTCTCGAGTAACCATGCGATGGGTCCTTCTGTTCACCCTTCGATGGCTTTTTGTTTCTAGTTTCGCCTCTACTCTATCTGCCCCTCCGGCGGCTTGTTTCATTCGAACACGCGTTTCTCTTTTATATGCCGCCTCTTTCTCTTTTACCGCGAGTTTTTTCACTTCCTCTAACAAATCCATATATAAGTCTAATCTTTCTTGCGTCCAGTTCGAATCATCGACTACACATCCTGGCTCGTGGACGTGCGTACAATCGGTAAACGCGCATCGTTCACCTCTCTCTTCCTCTGCTCGTTCAATCGCATTGCGAATCTCTGGGAAACACAGCGCCACATCTTTAACAACCATACTCTCTAGAGACGGATACCCAAACCCAGGCGTATCGGCGAGTAAATTACCACCTTTCATGCGAAGTAAACTAACGTGTCGAGTCGTGTGTTTCCCTCTCCCACTTCGAGACGATACTTGTTTCACCGATTGCAAATCTGCCGCTTCTAAAATTTCTCGTGCTTTTTCGTTTTCCACCGATCTCGAGCCTCTCTTTAGTTTCCCGCCGCCAGCGCCTTCTACGTCTAAATCTGTCACAAAAGTGACCGATTTCCCCTCGTCATTTTCTACCGAATCATTCCTATTGTCCTCATCGTAATCGTTGTGTTGCCGCTTCTCGACTGAAAGGGCCGATTCCAAAGCGCTTGTCGCTCGAAGTCGATTTATCAAACTCGATTTCCCAACCCCGGAAGGTCCAGCTAAAGCGACAGTTTTTCCGCTTCCTATAACGTCTACGATCTCATCGATGCCATCCCCATTCGCGACAGAGACAAACTTGGGATCGTAACCCCACTTCTGCATCTTCTCTCGCCATTCTTCTACTCTTTCTTCATCTATCAAATCCTTCTTGTTGAACACCAGATGAAATGGCACGCGCGCGTATTCAAACGCGACCAAAAATCGCGTCAACTGCTTCTCCTCCAACGGTGGCTGTGACAACGAAAACGTCAACAGCGTCACATCGACGTTTGCAATCGCTAAGTTGTTCCCACCTTCGTTCTTCCTCTTCTCAATGCCGTAAATGGTTCCGGAACGTTCCACCCAATCGATCCCAGACTTTTCAGAATCCAAAGTGACTACATCACCAACCAAAACTTTTTGCTTCATCTTCTTCAAAAGCGCTCGACAGTTACACAACAACTCGACGTTGTCTTCTTCTTCTTCTTCTTCTTCTTCTTCTTTGATATCGATAATTTTTCCGAGTTTCTCGTTTAAGCTTTCTACGTCTTTCGTCGCTCTCGCCTCCTCGGCTCTCTTGCGGGCGGCGTCGAACTGTTCGCGCACGCGGTTCAACTCTTTCGAAGGAATGTGTCGTCGGTTCACGACGACTCGGAAATAGTTGGCTTGCGCAGTCACGACGGTACCTAAAACATTATTATTATTGTGACGACGATTCCTATCAGACGACGATGACAACGGTTCTTCTTCTTCTTCTTCGTCGTCGTCGATGAACGCCGATGATGCCGCTATCGCCGTTGTTCTTTGCGCTTTTACCGACGAAGACGATTTTGAAGAAGAAAACGAGCGGGGCGTTCGACTTTTGTCGAGAAGAAAAAGCGGCGTTGTTGCATTTTGACGAAATTTTTCTCCTCTTCCAAAACCACCTTTACAACATCCGCGACGGAGCGAACGAAGGAGTGACGTCATTTTGTCACGATTCGTATTCGTCGCAATGAGCGACGCCTCGACGCAGAGCATGCAATAAAGAAAGGAGGAGAGAAAACTTTTAAAGCATGTTCAAATCGAAAAATTTATTTAAAGGTCGAAAAAGAAGAGTATCGAAAAGGAATATGAATCTAAAAGTCAGATGAGCAGAACGAGCAGAACGAGAGGCATAGATATAACGTCCGTCACTAAAGTGACACTTGCAAAGCTGACTAATTCCTATCGTTATTTCTCTTTCCGCTCGCTTTATTCTTTTTCACTCGTGCGTACGCGTGAGTAGATGCACATAAGCCGCACTCCCGAACAAGTCCGTGCATCCCAAGGACTCATCGTCTTCTTCTATTCATCGTTATTATTATTTAGCATTCTCTCGACATACTCCATTGCTCTCTCCTTCACGTACGTCATTCGTTCCGTGTTACCTTGGGACCTCTCATATTCTAAGTACCTTTTGAACAAAAATTTCATGCTTCTCGCGTTAAGATCCAAGTGTGTGGCACGTTCAAACAACGCTCGAATCCTCTCCGGGACGTTTTGCTTAATCTCTTGATCGATATATACGGACCAAATATCAGTTCTCTTTGGATAGTTGCGCAGAATGCCTTCAAACATTGTACGTCCACGCTCCGGGTCACCCTCTTTCATCTCCAATAAAGCGACTTTAACTAAAAGTTTGATGTGCTTGCGTTTCGGTAAAGAAGTCGTCGCACGATCGAGGAGTTTTCTCGACCCTTCCGCGTCGCCTTTGAGCGTAACATGGCGGATGTATGTCAGCCAAACCTTGCAACTCGACCGAAATTTCTTAACGATGAGTTTAAGAGTTTCTTGAAGAACTTCTGTTTGTTCCGTACGCGTGTACATGTCTACCAAGACGAGGTACAGTTTCTTTGGATCGGCTAAATTCACCGCGCGCTTGAATAGTCTCGAGACGGCTTCTTTTGGATTTGGCAAGCCGTGCGAGTTCTCTAAATTTAAATACGCAATCCAAATGTTCATTCGCTCTTCTTCTTCTTGCGCTGGGATTGCTTCTAACGCGCGTTCAGCGACTGCTCGCGCATCCTCGTACGCGCCGACGCTCACTTGGAACGCAACATATTGAATCCAAAGAAAAGAGGAAAGCGGTGAAGCTAAGATCAACTTTTCGTAATCTGACGCACTTTCAGGAAGACGACCTTCCTCGCGTAACTGTTGCTCTTGTCGCAAGATTTCCATCTCAGCCTCCCTAGCTTTGCGACGTTTTGCGCGTTTCGAAAGTTTATTGGCGTTTTCCCCTTCATCGGGATAAGGGGACTCCTCTCGACTTCGTTTCATTGCATTGAGCTTTTGTTTCTGTTCCTTCTCTTCCTCGTCCCAGGCGAAACCAACATCTTCTTCCTTCTCGGTCGAGTTGTTGTCGTCTTCGTCGTCTTCGTCGTCTTCGTCTTCTTCGTCTTCGTCGTCCTCGTCTTCTTCGTCTTCGTCGTCGTCATCGTCCTCCCTCTCAGATTCTTCTCCTCCACTTTCCTCGTTATCGAATAAATGCTCCTCTTCCTCGTCTTCCTCCTCCGCGTCCATTTTACTATTATTATTATCGTCTTCATCGTCGTCAGAAAGTAAAAGATCTTCCTGCATTTCATCTTCGTCGTCTGAATCGTGCTCGTGTTGCGCACCATTCTCATCGTCTTCATCATCGTCTTCGAAAACCGAAGCTTTGATGCCAAGAGAAACTTTATTCGTCTCGTAATCTACTTTTATGATTTTTGTGCGCACCCGCTCTCCAGCTCGGACGTGGTTGGCCAGATCATCCTTCACGTGCATATCAGCAAACATTGAAATGTGACATAAACCAGACAGACCAGACCCGTCTAAAGTGACAAACACGCCGTACGATTGCACGCTGCGTACAGTTCCCATGACCACATCACCAACTTTCAACGATGCGAGTGCTTCTTTGTTTGGCGTTTTAGAATCGGATTGTGAAGTGCGCAGTGACATCTCGACTCGATTTGTTTTTGCATCCGCAGAAACGATGCGGCCGCGAACCAATCGTCCAGTTGGGAATTCAACCGATGGTTTTTCGACAAAGCCATCTGCAAGATTGGTGAGCTTTATCAGCGCGTCTAAATTACGCGAAAGCGCAACGAAGCATCCAGCTTTGCCGACGGATTTGACGTATCCAGAAACTTCATTTCCTACTTCAAGACTCTTGGCATCATAAATCTCGGGATTAGCCACCTTCTTATTTCCTTCAGATTTTCTCAATAAAGACGGTCGCATTGAAAGATCGACTTCTCCATTCGATGTCATAGAAACTACGCAAACTTCTACCACATCTCCAACCTTCATTTCAGAGAACGGGTTTTCTTCAAACGCGTCGGAAACGTCAGTCAAAAAAACCCGTCCCATGACGTGTGCGCCAAGCTTCACCATCATCGAAGTGCCTTTGTTAAAGCGCAAAACGACACCAAAGAGTTTCGCGCCGACGCTGATAGACTTTTGATCCCGAAAAGAAACATCGACGTGCTTCTTAGAAACGTTGACGTTGACGATTGTTGCTTTGATCCTTTCCCCCTTTGAAAATCTCTGCTCAAGTGGTTTTTTAAGCTCTTTGATTGAGCTCGCAGTCTCAATCAAAGGAACAAAAGCACTTATTTCTGGTCGAATGCTCACTTTAACGCCGTCTGGCAACACCGAGATGACGTACGCATTAATAGATTGACCAGCTTCAAGCGTTTGTAGAGTTGGTCTTTTCAATGATATTTTGTCAGCAAAGTCATCCCTGTTCTTTGCGTTCTCGTTAACATTTTCGTCGTCGTTGTCGTCGTCATCGTCAATGCCTGCACTACTCGTAAGAGTGAGGTCCAATAGCCCCCCTCGATCGCCTGCCATACCAAGAACAACAACATTTACAGTCAAACCAAGCGATAGGTCTTTCAGCGGAAACTTTGATTTCGCGAAAGCGCGAGTCTCAGTAATATGAATGCGTCCTTTTCTACTGTTTGGAAGCGACACAAGTGCTTGAAGAGGCTGAAGCTCCGAAACAACGCCTCGTAATTTAGTCCCAGCCTTTGGACCACGATTCGCTTTATCTTGATCCACATAAGGAACGGTAAGTAAAAGTCGGTTGCTGTAAAACTCGCCAACTTTAACGTCGTTTGAAGATGAGGAAGGAAGTTGTGCGATGACAACATTCACTCTCTGATTAACCTCAAATCGTTCTGAAGCGTCGTTCAAACGCACGTTGCAGTAGTGAACGGGAGCATATCCGATCGCGTCAGAATACTTTGGTAGAGATAAAATGACGTATTGAGCTTTAATTAGCTCTACGATTGCTTCGGTCGCTTCACCTACTTTCAATTTTTTCAGCGCCGTAGAGGCAGATTTTACCTTCTTTTTCTTTTTCTTCGATGATTTCGTATTGTTCATCACGTTCACTTTACCGATATCAATAACACCCTCGCGTCTGGAAACGTCTAAAACCTTTCCCAATAAACGAGTCTCAGTGGTAAAATCTTCTATTTCTACGCTCTCAGGCACTTGGTGCGGAGAAACCAACCCGACCGCATTCTCGTCTTCATCAATATCGATCAAAATTCCATAATCCTTCGTTTCGTTAATCGAGCCTTCGATATCACATCCAGGTTCGAACATACGTACTGTTTCTTCAGATAACAAAGTCTCTGCCTCCTTAGGATTTTGAGCCATCTTTGAATCTAAAAACTCGAGATCCGTGAAGAATGAACGAATCAAAGGAGCATCCGATAAAGGTTGTGCCGTTGTTTGCAACCGAAGCGAAAGCGAAAGCCGCGGCGGGGTGCACTCAATGTCCACCGAAAGAACCATAGCTTGTACAGTTTGGCCGACAAAGAACGAATCCGTGGCGCTGCATCCATCGGGAATTTGCGAAGGAGGCGCTAACCCAGTGAGCGATCCTAAAAATCGCACGAATACGCCCGTCGATGATGTCGAGGCGACGTATCCTGGATATATCTTTCCAGCCTTTACCTTATCTGCTTTACATGGTAGAGATGAACTTGTTACTGCCTCTATGATCGACATTTTCCGACTCATGACTACTCTTTTTGACTTTCGTTCAAGAATCACCAAAGGACCACTTAAAACTTCTCCGATTTTCAAAGTTGACGCCATGCTCAGAGCTGTGACGGGATTATCTGATAGATGCTGAAATGCGACGAGTCCTTGAAACGTTCCTTCTTCTGTGCTCGCA
>Ga0208277_1002236_pt1 | contig 11034 bp, 8 predicted proteins | sample ETNtaG_5_FD_185782 | JGI IMG/M metagenome (GOLD analysis project Ga0208277, IMG submission 185782) | Marine microbial and viral communities from oxygen minimum zone, Eastern Pacific Ocean - ETNP201406SV205 (SPAdes) (version 2) | ecosystem: Environmental > Aquatic > Marine > Oceanic ...
ATGGTCAAATCGATTGATGTGGGGCTTCGAGTTGGTCTTGCAATTCTGACAGAGGCGGTTTTGGTCGCACCACTTGAAGGAATCAGCGAAGTTCGATTGTTGAACAATTTGGATGGATCCCCTTTCGTTTCAGTTCACTTCGCTGGACCAATTCGTGCGGCAGGAGGTACTGCCCAAGCCCTTGCTGTACTCATTGCTGACATGATTCGTCGAGAACTTAAGATTGGACCTTACCTTCCAAGCGATGGGGAAGTTGAGCGTGTTAAGGAAGAGTTCGGCCTGTATCGAGGCAATCTGCAATATCGGCCTTCTCCTAAAGAAATTGAAGAAATCGTTCGCGCCTGTCCGGTGATGATCAACGGAGAATCGACAGAATCAATCGAATGTGCTGGCTATGGTCGTGTTCGAAACATCGACGAAGCAAGAATACGCGGTGGTGTCCTACTCGTTATCGGAGAAGGTATGTGCCTCAAAGCGCCTAAAATTCGGAAACATACTGAGCGACTAAAGGTACCCGGATGGGATTTTATCTCTAAATTCGCTTCCAAAGGTAAAGACGAAGAGGGGTCAGATGATCCTGATGCATTCAAGAGTCGTAAAGTAAAACCAATTGACAAATTCATGAAAGACATCATCGCTGGAAGGCCGATATTTGGTGGCCCTCAGCAGCCAGGTGGTTTCAGACTTCGATACGGCAGAGGCAGGCCTTCAGGGCTCGCTGCTGCTTCTCTAAATCCTGCTTCAATGCTCGTTCTTGACGACTTCATTACCGTTGGAACGCAAATGAAAATTGAACGTCCAGGAAAAGCGTGTGCAGTGACTCCAAGTCATGATTCTGATGGACCGTATGTTGTTCTCTCCTCTGGTCAATTCCTACGTGTTGACGAGGCGAGCATTATGCAAGAAATCCGCCCAGACATTCGCTCGATTTGGGATAATGGAGAGATCGTCATCGGATATGGTGAGTTCATGGAGAACAACAAGAATTTGGTCCCCGCCGGATACACAACCGACTGGTGGGCGAGCGACCTTATCGATGCACTGCGGACTTCTGATGATGTTGAGGCATTTATCAAAATCTGTGATTGTAGCGCTGATGCTCCACAAGGCATTCCTGGATTATCAACAAATGAGGATGGTTTTGAGCAGTTCCATACTCGTCGACGATGGCATCGATTCCTGTCGCGAATGACTGTGGATTGGGACCAGGCATCTGCGGTTGCGGAACGATGGCGAACATCCATGCCACCGCCCCACAACCCTTGGTTCCTCGACCTTCCCCTCGAATGGGTTCCAAGTGTCCTCAAAGCACTGCAAAAAGGAAAGGTTGAGGCTGCTGGCAAGATGCCTGATTCAACCCATGAGCATCCTTTCACTGCTTCGAAATGGTTGCGTTTTACTGGAGCCGCTTCTGGATGGAATCCTTCCGAGATGGACAAGTTGCAACCCGAGACAATCCCTCGCGTTTCTGAACTAAAACCCATAGGATATGATCTACTTCCCGAAGAACCAATCTTCGAGGATTCACTACCTGAAGCATGGACATTTATTCAACACGGTCTCCTCAAAGGAACATTGCTTCTTCTTGGAATACCTCATCACCATGAAGGCGATGATATCGTCGCCACGGGCGGATGGCAGGCCATGCTCAATGGATTTGGTTTTACGACCCGTAAATCTGAAATTCATCAACTCATTGATCTTGGAATCGCCGTTGACCAACGAATTCTGGAACTTCGAGATTGCAATACAGTGCTTCGTACTGAACGTGCTCGATTATTTGCTCTCGAGAAAGAGCGTTCGAGCGTTCGAATTGCAGCTGAAACCGAAGCACGTCAACGTGGCCTTGGCATTTCAGAAACAGATCAAGTCGGAAAGGAAGCTGCCGAATCTGTTCCTGATGAAGGACCAGAAAATGCACCTCGATACAAGACATCTCAGCGTTTACAAGATGATCATGATGTGGATGGAATCCTCCCTCTGATTCGTGAATCGTCGACTCTTCGCTGGGAACATGCTGCTCCACAACGCATTGGTTGCAGAATGGGTAGGCCTGAAAAATCAGCTCCTCGTGAAATGTCTCCTCGTTCTCATACGCTTTTCCCAATCGCATTGGAAGGTGGAAATCAACGTCTTATTGCAAATGCTGCCGGTAAAGGATCGATTCGTGTTCAGATGGGCAAGCGTTTTTGCTCCAAATGTGGAAAGGATTCTCCGTTCGTCACCTGCCATCACCGAGTAGTTGACCAGGATGGATTGCCGAAGATTGGAGAGACCTGTGGGGGACGAACCGACATGCGTGAGTCAACCAGCAAGAGTCGGCGTAGAGGCGAGATGCAAAGCGTTCCAATCGAATCTATTCTCGAAGATGCTCAACTTCGTATCGGCATGACTCGATTGCCTCAACAAGTCAAATGTGTGAAGGAGCTCAAAAGTAAGAATCAGACTCCAGAAGCCATCGAAAAAGGACTTCTTCGGGCAAAATACAACCTTCCTGTGTTCCGAGATGGAACCATACGATTCGATATGAGCGATGTCCCTGTAACGCATTTCACACCCAAAGAAATCGATGTTGATTGGACTCGCCTCCATGCTCTTGGCTACACTCATGATTGGGAAGGGAATCCACTTGAACGAGACGATCAGATGTTGGAATTATTCCCTCAAGATTTCATTGTTGCCAGGAATGCAGCCGACTATTTTGTTCGCACAGCCCAATTTGTTGATGATGTCTTAGTCAAGTATTACAAGATGGATCCGTACTATAATGCAACTACAAAAGATGATCTCGTTGGCCAGCTCATTTGCGCTCTAGCTCCACACACCTCTGGAGGGGTTCTCTCTCGAATCATTGGTTGGGCGGATTGTTCAGGCGGATATGCTCATCCATTATTCCATGCTGCAAAGCGCCGTAATTGCGATGGTGATGAAGATGCGATTATGTTACTGATGGATGGATTATTGAACTTTAGTCGTGAGATCTTGCCTGCAAATCGTGGTGGCCAAATGGATGCTCCGCTTGTATTGACGACACGCCTCAATCCAACTGAAATCGACAAGGAAGCGCTGAATGTTGATGCTGCTTGGTTCTATGAACGTCAATTCTATGAAGCAACATTGAATCAACCTCATCCAAAAGATATCGCTGATAGCATGGACTTTGTTGAGCGTCGTCTAGGCACAGTTGCTGCTGTTCGTGGCTATGGATATACGCATGATTGTGAACGCATGGATGAAGGGCCAGAACTTTCAGCTTACAAGACATTAGCCACCATGATCGATAAGATGAATGGACAACTGAATCTATGCCAACGATTACGAGCAATCAATGCAAGAACTGTTGCATCATCTGTTATTCGATCTCACTTCCTTCCTGATTTACGTGGTAATCTCAACGCTTACGGGCGACAAAAGATTCGATGTTTGAAATGCGGAAATTCTTACCGCCGAATGCCTCTTGCTGGACATTGCATTCAACCTGAGAAGGTTGGTGGACGCGGCTTATCCGCTCACGGTGTTGCTCGAAGTGAAGGAGGTCAATGCAATGGAAAACTCGCCCTAACAGTTTCTGAAGGAGCGGTGCGCAAGTACATCGAAGTGACGAAGCACGTCATGGATACATACGGGGTCGACACCTATACTCGTCAAAACATGGAATGGCTTGCAGGCAGTGTTGAATCACTGTTCAACAACGACCGAGCAAAACAAATGTCGCTGTCAGATTTCCTGTGAAAGTAAAGCAATTTTTCCGTGCCACCGGGGCTATGTTTGTATTTACCCAAATCTTATGTCTTGAGGCCGTTAGCCGAAAGTAGGCGGTAGAAGTGAACTCGCAACGACTTCTCCTCTGGACATTACTCTCTTTTTCTATTATTTCTATCTCAAGTGCAGGCGCTGTTTTCCAACTTATGGAAGACGTCCCCCCTCTTCTAAGAGCATCATGGAGATTCCAACTTACAGCATTAATTATGGCGCCAATGTTTGCATATCAATTCAACGCCATGAGAACGGATGAAGATGCAGTTACTAAACTAAAATCAAAACAGACTCTATGGATTTTAGTAGGATCAGGACTCAGTCTTGGACTCCATATGGGCGCATGGGTTTGGTCATTGGACAATACCTCGCTTTCACACAGCTTATTATTCGTTACAATTCATCCACTTATCATTGTCTTTGGAGCATTAATGTTGCGAAAATATGTTCCTTCCAAACAAATTTTTGGGGCAAGTATCGGATTCATTGGAGGAGGGATTACACTTCTAGGAATCTCTGTTGAATCAGAAGTAACGTTACTTGGCGATATCGCTGCGATCGTTGGCGCATGCGCAGTCGTTGGATATTTTATTGCAGGTAGAAATCTGCGTCAGTGGATGCCTCTTTTCGTGTACATCTTACCTGTCACAATAATAGCTGCAGTTTTCCTTGCAATTATGTCACTTTTACTTGAAGGTAGTACATTCTCAATGACTAACCAAGATTTATCGATATTTGGGTGGTTAAGTAGTGCTTGGATTTTTTATGTCCTCTACTTGGCCATCTTCCCTGGAATTGTTGGACACGCTGGCATAAGTTCCGTTCTACGCTGGTTCCCTCCAATAATCGTGAGTGTCGCGTATCTGTTTGAACCCCTCATCGGCTCCTTCATCGGATGGATTTTAGGAACAACAGGAATACCCAGTTTCTGGACATGGGCTGGGGCAATTGTCTTGATGATGGGGACTATCCTCGTGATATGGGGCGATGAAGATAACAAAAAACGAGAGGTTGAATTATAATGATTAACTATAGAAACTCATCTTTAATTGTCGCTGGATTTTTCTCAGCGTTAATTGGTCTTGCCCTCAATGGAGTCTCTCGGCTAGCGATCGGAGAGCCCATCATTGAGCCAGATACCGTCGTTATTTCCCAATATATTCTCACGAGCATGGCAACAAGTGTCATCGGACCCGCAGTCATCTTCATCCACCGCTTACATCTCAAATCGACAGATATGGAATACGGCGTCCTTTCTATGAATTGGCCCGATTCAAATGCTCCACTAACGAAAATTGGGCCCGTTCGAGCAAAGATTGCATATTCATTACGGAACTTAATTGAGGGTATTGGGACAAAGGAGGCTGATGCGCAGAGTGAAATTATCGCCAATCAAATCGTGCATTGGACACTTCATGAACAAGAAGCAAACGTTCGTGATTTCGGTCGAATTCAACTCATTTCTCAAACACCTGGTCTTTCTCAAGATGCTGAGGCAAAAGATACGTACCAACTGATTACAGAATTCGCCAAGAAGGGAGACTCCATCTATGCTACAGCGTTCACGAACACTCGTCTGTGGTGGTTGAGACCTCAGACTGGAGAAAAATTCTTGAAATTTAATCTTGACCTTATTGGAAGAGGATTGGACATTAAACGGATATTTGGCATTAATCATCCAGATTGGCCCGGATTTGACTTGGGAGAAGATGAAGAAGGAGCAAAGAAAAGACTCATCCAACTCCATGCAAACCTCAAAGGTACTGAAACATATACAATTGAATACAATTCATTCATGAATTCACGGATTCGGACGAGATATGGTATGGAATTACGGGATTGCATGATCTTAGTTCGTAATGGAAAACCATATTTTGGATTGGAATGGGCAGTTGATCTCTTCGGTGAGGCAGACAAAGTTTACGTTGTTTTTGGACAGTCCCAATTAAACACGCTTTATGAGAATATGTTGGCCATTTTGGATGTTGATCAATCAGATGGGCTGTCGTTAATCGAGCAACAGAATCCTTATGAGATTGAAAATTTGGAAGAACGAAAAAGAGCAATGAGTGACCTAAAGAGTATTCTCGATTGAAGATCCAATGCCCTGTATTTGTCTTTAGCACACATCATTATGTGATGGGATCTCTCCATGGTGAATCGTTTGCTTCATCCGCTTCAGGCATACCGACTCGAGTTCTTCTGAATTCACGTGGCTTGTCATCTTTCGTTTCCGTTGATTTTTCATTGCTGAATTTTGAAACAATCTTTCGAACACCAATTTCACCAAATGCAACTGCTACAAGTAAAACTGAGAGGATGAGATGTCCCCAAATTGCGATCGGCGCAAAGGGTGCTACGTCAAGTGTTTGAGTAGCAAGGATGTTTTCACCAATGGTTGTTTCAAGCGTGTATTCGCCAGGAGGTAACTCCGCTTCAACGGAAGCAAATTCATTGGTTTGGCCGCTCCATGAAAGGACCGTTTTACCATCCTCATCAACAAGTTTCCATGAGACATCCTCAATTCTCGAAGCATCATCGACATGAACAAATTCAGATTGAATCTCTATTGGAAGATCTGCTTCGCTTCCGAAGACGGGTTGAAGAGAGACTTCTCGGTTTGCTTGGAACTCATGGTCAGCATCGTTGAGTTCTTGAGATGCAACGTTGTTTGATACGTTTGCCCATATGATATTAATGATAAGAAACGCAAAAGCCCACATACCATAATTGATAATTTTACGGGCCTCCATGCTGTCTTGGTTTCAATCATAGTTTATGAGATGGTGTCCTACGCCCAACCGAATCATTGCCTCTTTCATCCACTGTAATTTGTCTAATTTCGCAATAGGATTCGTTGCACCAGACCACATCCCGACCTCTTGAGTAGAAAACCCAAGACATTCAACATGCCGAAGATCGAGTCCCATTGAATGCAGAAAACAAAGGGCACGATCTCCGTCAGTAAATCCTCCGGGATTATGGATTCCAGAAAATGATGTTCTCGTTTGATGTGTCAAAGTAAGCGTTGGAACAGATTTCATGGACGCCCATTTTGTGCATAATTCATTCCATGTTTCCAAGTTATCACCATGTGCATGCAAGACGATGTGAACTGAAGATTCGGCCGCTTGCTGAAGATGCTCAGTTCCATCGCCATCACTCACAACGCAGAGTACCTTGGAGAGATCATCGACTGCTCCAACAGCCCCATCTGCGGCAATAAAACGGGCTTGTGTACCGAATTCAGCGGTTCGAATCGTTTTCGAACCTGCTCCAATAACATACAGTTTTTCTGCAGCATGCAAACGTTCTCGAAGAGACATCGTTGCTTGATAGCGTTGTTCAATACTCCATTCTTCTCGGCCGAATGGTAGAGGTTTGGAAAACAAATATTCCATTTGTTTCGCAGACTCTTCATCGTTTTGAAGTGCATATCCAAACGCTTCACGAACCTCATCCTGTAACGCAAGAAGAGGTTCTAATGCATCGTTGAACACGTCTATGCCTGCGAGAGCATGTTGAAGAAAGGTTTGGATTGTCAAGTTCATATGGTATCGGGTTCATTCGTCTGATGTGCCCCGACCAACCAGTCAACCAATCGTCACTGATGAAGTGACGCTTGCGCGCTATCCGTTCTTGCCTCAAGCAAGTGGTTGGATTCAACAAATGGCCGCTAAGCACAATATTTCATTGGATGATTTAATCGATGGTCCGCTCATGGAATCAGCCCGTAAGCGAGCCCGTATTCGATTGGTCGATACGGTTCAATCAAAGGAAGGTGTTGAATTGAGTGGTGGCGACATCCATACTGAGGAAGGGCGATTGATTGAAGCATTCTCCTTCTATTACGCCCGACTTGTGATATGTGCTTCCGAAGATGAACGTCTTCTCGCTCGATGGGCTCAGGCTGAAGCTGCACGAGCAGAACATCTTCTGATCAGAGATGCTGCAAATCTTGAACCAATTGCCCGCACATACATCTCCGTTCTTGAGAAAGTTGAGAGCGGAAATGCATTTCGACGAAGCGTTGCTTCTTCCGATATTCAAGCACTTCGGCAAACTAAAGACGGATTGGAATGGAGTCTTGGTCTTTCAGATTTTATCGAGGTATGTCCTCGTATCACGGGAAACCGTTGGAGGCTTCCAAATTGCGATGTTGAAAAGGGAATTGTCCGTCTCCATAACGAGGTCAAATACAGTTCAACTGCTAAACTGGCTCGACTTTTGCGAGAACACATCAAATCAGATGTGGAACGGGAAGGAATTGAAAAAATGGCTGAAGTAACCACTGATTTAGCCATTCGATTGGCTGAACCTGTTGGAATGGTTCGGAATCTTCTCAATCAGAAAACAAGCGAAGCGATTGCATTGGTTGGTGCAGAAGAAGAAGATTGGCCACCGTGTATGAGAAAGGCTGTTGCAGACCTTTCAGCAGGCGTCAACCTCAATCACTTTGGTCGACTGTTTCTTGCTTCAATGGCTGCAACTTTGGCGTTACCAAAGGAAGCCTGTGTTGATTTCTTCAGGGGCGCACCTGATTTTAGTGAGGGAACTACTTCCTATCAGGTCGATCACGTCTATCAGCATGAATACACACCTTCCAGTTGTTCGAAATTGAAAGTAAACCACAATTGTCCCGTTTTACCTGGAGATAACAGGCTATGTGATCAGCCATGGCTCGACCACCCTCTGAAGTACATTCGCGCGACTCAACGCCGAAAACGACGTGAGCAACAAGCCCAAGCACCTCAAGAACAACCTTCATCAGATTCAGAATAAGCAAGAGTTTGAAGTGGAGGAACGTATACCACTGCACAGGGAGCGAAATGACACGAGTACTTGTCCTGACTGTTGACCGAGATAATGATCTTGGAATCAAAACCTCGATTCGAGGTCCTGTTATCGGTCGCCGACAAGTTCTCACTGCTGCTCTAAAGTTGGGTATTGCTGATCCTGAAGAAAGCGATACAAACGCTATTCTCGGCGCATTATCTCAACACGACGCTCTCCTCGAAACAGGGGGAGAGGATGATGAAGTCGAGGTCGCAATTCTCACAGGCGATGAAAAAGTTGGCGTCCGATCTGACCGTTCAATTGCTGCTCAGTTAGAGGAAGTTGTTTCGGCCTTCCAACCCGATGAAGCAATACTCGTCACCGATGGAGCAGAAGATGAATCTGTCCTTCCAATCATCCAATCTCAAGTTCGTATCGACCATGTCGAAAAGATCATTGTAAAGCAATCAAAGGGTATTGAAGGCACCTACTACTACATCGTCAAGGCGCTTGAAGATCCAAAATGGAGAGCCAAATTCATGATCCCATTTGGATTGGTCCTTGCAATATTTGGTCTCGGGATTATGCTGCCAAACGAAATCGGTGGCATTGTTATTGGTAGCCTTCCACTACTGCTCGGTTTGTTCATCTTCGCAAAAGGTGCTGGTATCGAAACAACCGTCAATCGAGTTGTTCAAGAAATGCGAGACAATGCTGACGCGGCGATGTTTTCATCGCTGTTATGGACTGCAACTGTCTTCAGTGCAATCTTTGCAGGTGCAGAGGGATGGCAAACCTTTGACGATCTTGTCGATACTGAGACAACATCAATCCTTTGGATGCAAGTCGCCAATTCATCTCTTGCTTGGATTGTTATTGCCTTCCTCACTTCAACAGCTGGTTTCATGCTTCTAAGATTGAAGCGTGGAAGTTTCTCAGGCCAATTGCTGGTTTTGAGTATCTTCGGCATGGTCGTCTACTCTTTCGTCAACACTGCTCTTCAAATTGCAATCGATATCCTCAGCGGAAATGATTACGAATTCAATGTTGCGAATATTGCAAATACCCTCTCAGTACCTCTAGCCTGGATTGTTGCCCTATGGCTAACCATTACCATTGTCAGGGGATTGAAAGCAAAGCAGGCTCAATCTGAACGCTACTGGGGCATCTGATCAAAGGACAAACTTTGGTAGGTGTCGAGCGATTGTACTGTGGCTAACAACACCAGCAAGCACGCCATCATCATTGACAACTGCAATTTGATTCAAGTCGTGCGTTAACATAAGTGCCCCTGCCTTCATAAGAGGTGTTTCGAGACGTACAGTCATCGGTGGAAGATTGATGAGTTGTTTCGCTTCAATACCATGCATCCAAGCAATTGAACGGTTTACGGTCTTTCTTGAGATGAGTTTCAGCACATCGATTGCATGAATTCGCCCCATGGGAACGCCATCACGATTGACGATGAAGAGATGATCTAATTCCTTCATGGTCATCGCTTCAAGCACATCAGCCATCGAAGCAGTAGACCGTACTGCTCGAGGTTTTTGCATAACCTCTTCACACGTGACTCGACGAACATCGAGTCTGTTTTTACCAGACTGCTTTCGTGCGCTGTTGCTTGATTTTCGTCGATTAAGGCTTACCATAAGACCCACTTCTTGTCCTGCCCCCTTCAGGTAACCCATAAGAAGGCTTGTATGGTAATCCCTTCCAGATTACAGTATATGAACTCCACAAACAGGCGCCAGAACAAAAGAACTCAAACCTCAAAACACAAGAGATGAACGGCGTTGTATGAGTTCAATCCCTGTCGACGTGCTAACACGGATTTCAAGTCTGCAAGGCTACGAACGTCAACTCGAAGTTGCATCCGTTGCACAGCAATATGGAATCGCTCCTGAAGAGGTCGAAGCGATTGTAAACCGATTTTCAAAGGGAACTCCTCAGCAATCAATGCCTGGTTTCCAGCCAGTAGCAAGCAAGGAAGTTCCACAGATCCCCTCGCAAGCACAAACCATTCCAGTCGATCAGATGAGATTCCGATATGACCCAACGGATGGTGCTAAGGAGCGAAGAGCGAAAGTCGATCAAGCAATCCTATGCCCTGCATGCGGTGTTGCCCTAGGCATACCTAGTCAACGACCGATCAAGGTCACGTGCCCACAATGCCTCCATGAGGCTCTGTTTCAGTAAGTCAGAGCTATTTTGAAGCAGTTTCGTTAAAGCGAGAATTGATTAGACTGATTTTTTTCAACGGGCTATGAGCCTTCCAACGACACCACGTCTTTGGCCCTATGAGCCGCTTAATTCTCCGCTTCCATTGCCTAAACAACCATTGGTTTTCTCAGAGGAAGAGTTGTTTTGGATTGAATCAGAGGTGATTGAAAGCCAATCGATATCTGTTCATGATCTTAACAAAACAGTCTCTGAATGGAAGACGGAAGCAGGTGAGTCCGTTGATTCAATTCTATCACGGCTTGGAGTTCCCCTCATGCAAGA
>Ga0208277_1002239_pt1 | contig 11018 bp, 6 predicted proteins | sample ETNtaG_5_FD_185782 | JGI IMG/M metagenome (GOLD analysis project Ga0208277, IMG submission 185782) | Marine microbial and viral communities from oxygen minimum zone, Eastern Pacific Ocean - ETNP201406SV205 (SPAdes) (version 2) | ecosystem: Environmental > Aquatic > Marine > Oceanic ...
CCGAAAACAGGGAATCGACGGAGCATCCAAGCGATGTTGTTGATGAGGACGTTTCGATGGCCACCAAAAAGGACCGTTGGACGCAAAATGGCGTAGGAGAGTCCCGATGTTTCCAATAAACGCTCAACTTCCACTTTGCCTTCAAAATACGTCCAATTTGGAGCTTTGGTTGGATTGGCAACAGAGAATTGGACGATGCGCTTGACGCCGGCCAAGGTTGCTGCCTCAAACAACCGTCGTGTGTTCTCTACGGCGGTGTTGTGAGCGAATTGCTTGTCTCGCTTGTTGTATCGAACCCAATACGTGTTGTAGAGTACTTCAGCACCACGCAATGAATCGACCAACCGGTCCATGTCGTTGAAATCAAGTCCATGCACTTCCACTTGCCCATCAAAGGGGTCGTCTCGCCCCACGGCGTTGGTCAAGGTTCGAACGTGCACATCCTCCTTCAACAGGTGGTGAGCAATCCATCGGCCTGAGTAGCCAAACGCGCCGGTCACAACGTGAAGAGGCCGGCCCATAACCCGAAACCGATGTCATGAACAAGAAACCCATGGTTCGTTTTCATGGATATCAAACTGAATGTCTTGTTTGACTTGGTCGCGACCCTCGGTGTTCATAGGGAAAGGGTTGGAGGCCCGAATGGAGCGGTTGGTCCGAAGGCTACGGCCGCGGGGTGCTCGTCCTTGAGGCATCGGCATGTCAACCTTCAGCGATTTGGAACTTGATGAACGAATTTTGGAAGCTCTGACTTCCGAAGGGTATCAGACCCCTACGCCGGTTCAATCCGAAACAATTCCAGCCCTCATGTCGGGCCGCGACGTGATGGGTATCGCACAGACCGGTACGGGAAAAACAGCAGCCTTCGCTCTCCCGATTCTCCATCACCTCGCTAGTGAGCAGCCAGGCTCTGGACGGCCCATTCGAGCGCTCATGCTCACGCCCACCCGTGAACTGGCTGCCCAAATCGCCGAACGACTCCGCGTTTATGGTCGCCACCTTCCGTTGTACTCAACCGTCATTTTCGGTGGAGTCGGGCAATCGCCACAGGTCAAAGCTCTTCGACGTGGCGTGGATATTTTGGTCGCAACACCAGGACGCCTCCTGGACCTTCACAATCAAGGCCATGTTGATTTGAGCCAGGTTGAACACTTCGTTTTGGATGAGGCTGACCGCATGCTTGACATGGGCTTTAGCAAGGACGTTGAGCGTATCCTCGCCCTTGTTCCAAACAAGCGTCAGAATCTCATGTTCAGTGCAACCATGCCCAAAGCCATTGGTACACTCGCCGGCCGAATGCTTCATCGTCCTGTAGAAGTTGACATCAGTCCGGAAGCGCCAACCACCGACCGGATCGAGCAGTACATTGCGTTCGTCCAAAAAAGTGACAAGCGCGAGTTGCTCATTGACCTTATCGAGGGACAAATGGTTTCGTGCGGCATTGTTTTCACACGAACAAAACACGCTGCAAATCGTTTGGCGAAGCAGCTCAGCAAGGTTGGCATTCCCTCTGATTCCATTCATGGTGATAAGAGTCAAACCGCCCGAACCAAAGCCCTCGCCTCGTTCAAAAAAGGTGATGTGTTTGTGCTGGTGGCCACCGATATCGCCAGTCGCGGCATCGATGTTGAAGACATCACGCACGTGTTCAATTTTGATCTTCCCAATGAACCGGAAGTCTACATACATCGCATCGGCCGAACGGCACGGGCAGGACGAGAAGGATTGGCCTACTCGTTTTGCGATGAAACAGAATCAGGATATTTGGTTGGCATTCAGCAACTCCTTGGTGAAGAAATCGAAGTGTTAGAAGACCAACCGTACCATTTCGAGAAGGCACGGCCCAAGCCCGGTCAAAAACCCGGACGAGTCAAGGGTTCACCCGGTGGGGGACGATCCCGTCGCGGCACCGGGCGCGGCAGCGGAATGCGTCGTTACAACCGTGGTGGCCAGAAGCGAGGCGATGGCGGCAACCGCTCGGGAGGTCAACGTGGCGGCAATCGGTCTGGCGGCCAACGTGGCGGCAACCGGCGAAACGACGACCGTAACTCGAACAACCGCCCAAATCGACCTGGGCAAAAAAGCGACCGCCCCAACCGCCCTTCAGGCGGCCGTCCTCCACAACACAACGACCGCCGTGGAAAGCAACAAGGTCGTTCAAACGCCTCAAATCGCCGATCATCGAACCGCTCAAATCGCCGTCAGCCTCGACGAGATGACCGATCCTGAGCTTGCTCAATTGAGGTCGCTGTGTGCTTTTATTCACGCCAGTGGCGCAGGCGCAGCAGCGTTGACATCCGCCGATACACCGGCTTCATAGCGCTTGAAATTCTCATTGAACATCGAAGCCAATTTGTCTGCCGTTGCATCGTAAGCGGCTCCGTTGGACCACGTTGACTTGGGTTGCAAAACCTCGGCAGGAACGCCGGGGCACGAGGTGGGAACTTCAAAGCCGAAACGCTGGTCAGTGACAAATTCAACGCCGTCCAAATCACCGTCAAGAGCGGCGTTGAGCATGGCTCGGGTGTATTTGATTTTCATTCGGTTTCCTTCACCATAGGCACCACCGGACCAGCCGGTGTTGATGAGCCAGGCCGTTGAGCCGTGTTGGTCCATCTTGTCGGAGAGTAAATCAGCATACACGCCGGGGTGCATGGGCATGAAGGGCTCACCAAAACAAGCCGAAAAGGTCGCTTGTGGCTCTTTGACACCAACTTCGGTACCCGCCACCTTGGCGGTGTATCCCGAGATGAAGTGGTAGGCTGCCTGTGAAGGGGTGAGGCGAGAGATGGGGGGGAGAACACCAAAGGCATCGCAGGTAAGGAAAATCACGTTTTGCGGGTGTCCACCCTTGGAGTCGGCCGTGCGGTTGTCGATGAATTCAATGGGGTAGGAACCACGGGTATTCTGGGTCTTTGTGGTATCATGGAAATCCGGTACGCCTTCGTCGTCCAACACGATGTTTTCCAGGACCGTACCGTGTTTCCGAGTGGTTCCAAAAATAGCGGGCTCGTCTTCTTCGGAGAGGTCGATGAGCTTCGCATAGCATCCTCCTTCGAAGTTGAACACGCCGTTGGCGCCCCATCCATGCTCGTCATCGCCGATGAGCGCTCGCTTTGGGTCGGCCGAAAGCGTGGTCTTTCCTGTGCCGGAAAGCCCGAAAAAAATGGCGGTGTTTTCCCCGGTGGTGTTGGCTGAACAGTGCATTGGAAGAATGCCTTTCTTGGGGAGAATCAAGTTCATGACGGAGAAAATCGATTTTTTGATCTCGCCTGCATACCGAGTTCCACCGATGATGACTTCCTTGGCTGCATAATTGACGATGACAAAGCATTGGGAATTGAGCCCGTCATCCTCTGGGTCAGCCTCAAAATGAGGGGCGTGAAGAACGGTGAATTCCGGCTCATGCTTCTCCAGTTGCTGTGCGTCGGGACGAATGAACATATTCCGAGCGAAGGTGTTGTGCCAGGCGTTGTGGTTCACGACACGAATGGGGAGCGCTTCAGAGAAATCAGCCCCACAGTAGAGGTCTTGAACGAAAAGCGAATCTTGGGCTGAAAGGAATTCCACAACCTTGGCCCTCATGCGTGTGAACGTATCGAGGTCGGTAGAGACGTTGACGTCTCCCCAATTGATGTCGTTTGAGACCGAAGCTTCGTCAACGATGAACTTGTCATTGGGCGACCGTCCCGTGCGTTCACCGGTTTCGGTGACCAAGGCTCCATGGGCGCTGAGTATGCCCTCTCCACGCTCAACGGCGAGCGCGATTAATTCCTTCGCTTCAAGGTTCCAGTGAACGGTTCCGCTGGGGAAGAGTCCGTGCCGTTCGAGACTTCCAGATGGAGTGCCTATTGTGCCGCCCATGCCGACCGTTTCCGCCGCCCCTCTTTGTCCCTTTTGGCGGGGCTACAAGGCAAAACCGAGGTTCGTTCGCCCGCCATTTGCGCCGTTCGCCTTCACTAGCACGGCCCGAAATTGAAACCTCTTTGGTACCGTGAGCGGTCAAGTTCAAGTTGAAAGAGACCGACTGGCCTTCATGGATGGGAGTGGTTCAGGCAATGGGCCCCGTTCCCCTGACGACGACGACGTCCTCCGAGAGCAATCCTTCAAGCGCCCTCAAGGGCTCAACCTTGGCTCGTTCATGGTTGATTCCCCGCCCTCATCCCAATCGGATGGGGAGGCGGCCGAACAGGCCTCCGAAGAACCCGTTCAAACCGATGCTGCGGTTGGCGAGATTAACGAGCTCTTCACCATGGAAGTATCTCAAGCTCCTGTGCCTGATTCTACCACGCAGATGGCCGTGTACGGTGAGCAAACCATTGGCAAGGGATTGGCTGTCGCCATGGTGGTGGTCTGGACGGCCATCGGGGCGTTGGTAGGAACCGTCCTTCCTCCGTTGCTGGGCGGTTTCGGATTGTTGTTGATGGCAGCCTTTGGGTTGTCCCTTGGCGAACGGTGGATTCGTCGGGACGCCATGCACCTGCTCGGCATCACGTGGGTCATCATCTCGATGAAACTGCTCTACGGGCTTGCCCTTGATGCATGGCGATGGGGATGGCTCGAGGGTCTCGGCCTTCCGGAAAGTCAGGTTCTAGGGGGGCTGATGATTGCATTGGTTGGATTGAACGTCGGCCTAGCCTTCCGTCATGATGAAGACGCCATCGCGGCCCAATCGGCCTTGGTCCTGTTCGCCATCGGCAGTTCGGCAGGGGCCGTATACGGAGAGGTTGGCATTGCTGTGCTTATCGTCATGGCGATGGCGCTTATGCACGGTTTAGCGTTGGTCCGTTCCTCAGGTAACCTTGCCAGTCTTGGCATTTCAATGTCCTACCTTTGGGTTGGTGTTCATGCCCTTTCAAACGACTGGAACATCCTTTCCCTGACCCTTTTGACCATCGAAAACGACTTGACCTTGTTCTTGCTCCTCAGCGTTGTTACGGCGGCCAACGCCTCGATGGCGGCGGCCTTCGTCCACCATGAAAATTGGTTGAGTCAAGCCGTGAACGCCGTTGGTTTGGGCAAACCAGGCCTCTGGGCCGTGTCGGTTTCTTTGGGCATGGTGGGTGCTTTGATGACCATCGCCGCTCATCGCACCGAAACAGGCTACGCTTTGGCTCAATTGATGCTCTTGACCCTCGCCTTCACCTCTTCTTATCTGGTGGTGAGAGGCGTCTCATGGACGCGGCTGATGCCCTTTGTTTTGGCACCAATGCCGTTTCTCATCGCCGGGCTTTCGCTGCTCAATGCGGGTATTGTTGACCTTTCATTTCCCTTTGCACTCGGCGAATATTCCGTCTTTGCTCTCGCCACATCCGGCTTGTGTATTGGGGTGCTGCTCACCCATCAAGCCAACGTTTCCGACCATGTCCTTTGGATGGGTGGCTTGGTTATCGTTGTGCTCTTGACGTTGCTCATTCCGGCAGACGATGGCGGGAATCACGCCCGCTTGTTGTTGGCCACACAAGGGGCTGTGTGGCTTGGTCTTGGCGTCATTGCGGTGCTGCGCAGTTCTCCCAGCATTGCTGGAGTGGCCGTTCTTGCCCCCTACCTCTGGTTGTTGGTGTTCGCCACCGATGTCGAACAGCGCCTTGTCAACGCAGATCTCGTCCCAATCGTGCTCTCGGAGCGCGACCTCGGCGTGTGGATGCTGTTGTTGGTCGTTCAACAAATCGGCGTGAACCGCCGGTTAGGTGAGGCGAACCTCAACCTTGCAGGAGGCTTTGCCGGCCTTTCGGAGATGAGCTCCCGACTTCGAGATTCAGATTTGCTCAACCTCTGGAACCTCGGCTTCCTTTCCGCCTGTCTTTCATTTGTGGCCATCGCCCGACCTGACGGGTTGACGGCCCTCGGCGTCCTCGGCGGCATGACGGCGTTGTTGCTGGCGCACGCGAGCATGACGTGGCTTGGCCTGCATCAAGGACGCCCCCAAACCCTCGTTATCGCTTGGTCCATTGCCGCCCTGGCCATCGCTTGGAAATACGGTATGGAGGCAGGCTGGGGCGCGGCGTTAACCGTTGGTAGTTTGGTGTTGATCCTCGCCTCTTCGAAACGCTCGCTCAATGCAGAAGATGAACCCGACGAACCCTCACGGCGCGGCCTCCCCGGCCGATTGCTGACGGTGCATTTGGGGATGATGACGGCCTTGTTCATCATCGTCGCCTTGGCCCCTCAACGCTCAACGGAATTAACCGGTCAATCGGCCCTTGCCGACATCCTCAATCACCAATGGCTCACCGTCATTGGAGCGGCTTCCTTGGTGCTTTACATGCAACGTCTAACCTCGGTTGACGCTTTGCTCCCTCCGACGGTTGCTGCCCTTGGGTTACTCGTCAGTATGGCTCTTGCTGGGCAAACAATCGACGATTCTTTCATGCAGTTGTCAGCCCTGGTCATGTTCGTTGTTGTTGGTGCCTACTTGGCATTCCAGGGCGATGTTCGGTCCGGATTACGAGCCCTTGCGGCCAAGGAAGAACGGCAAGCGACCTTTGCTGCAAAACGTGAACGGGTGCAATCCCTGGTGTCCACGGTGAGCAGCGACGGCGCAACCACGGTGGCGCTCAAACAACTGGATGCAGAACTGCTGCAGCTTTCACAACAACAGAAAAAACGAGCAAAACGAGCGGGTGTCGACGAAGGAGACGACCTGCTTGTCGGGGACATTCACTATCGACCGGTTGTCTTGCTGCTGTTTCTCGTGGTCGCTTTCATCGGGTCAACTTGGTTTGCTTACGCCACACCATATGGGCTTCTTGCCCTTGGATTCAGCGCAGGTTTTGCCCTCGTGCTGGTTGGACTGACCCGTCTGCGGGCGAATTCCATTGGACTCCGCCTTCCCGATGTCGCAGGAGTTGAGCTCCCCATCATGGTCGCCATGTCCGGCATGGTGTTGGTCCACGTTGCCGGCAGAATGACGACGGGCGTTCTCTCAGATGACGCGCTTCACCAGGTTTTGCTGACCATCACGCTGGCACTGCTCGCAGGCATGGGTCTCATGGGTCGCAATGACCTCGGGCTTCGAATACCCAGTGCGCTTGAGGCTCTGCTCGGTTTGTTGGTCCTTGACCGCGTGGTCTGCATCGTTCTGGGCGGTGAGGTTCCGATGCCGTTTGCCACCGACCCTCTCGCTCCTTCCTTCCTTTCCGGGGGACTTCCTCTGTTCGGCGTAGAACTGGCCTTATTGGGCATGGTGTTGTTGTTTGACTGGGTTGAAGGAGAGCGCCTCCGCCGAGGCCTTGACGACCACCGAACCGCCCTTGGACGGAGCGCTTGGATTGGTGGTGCCGCCTTTTTGTCCCTTGGCGTGGCGAGCCTGTTGGCCTTGGTGTTTGGCCTGAGGCGCAGCCTTGGTTGGCGCCAACCAGCGGTGGCAATGACGGTCTTGCTTCTGTCACCCTTTGTCGTTCAGGCGTGGGTCGCTTGGGCGCTCGCCTCGTTTTCGACCCTCCTCGCTCCCAGCCATGTGGCCGCCGCCTTTGGGCTGGTCAGTTTGGCTTGGACAGCGGCCGTGGTCGCACGTAAGGAAGGCCTGTGGCTTTCCTCCGCTCTCTGGTCCAGCCATGGTCTTCTTCTCCCAGCCGCCATGATGTCGCAGTCCCTTGTTGCTTTGTCCTTCGCTGCGCTCTTGGTTTCAGCTACAGCATGGGTCAGTGGCATTTTGACACAACGAAAATCATGGAGGATCGTTGGCGCAGCCGACCTCGTAGCAGCGTGGATGGTGGCAGCGGTCGCGTTGGTCGCTGGGACAGGAGCGTCGTATGTTCTGTTGTTGCTCATCGCTTCGGCCGTGCTTCTCTTCGCCGTCACCACCCTCACGCAGGCGAACGAAGCGGAATTGATGGACGACTAAGGGGCGGTCAAGACGGCCGCTAGGCTGTCCTTCACTTGCTCCAGCATCTGAATGTAGGGGGCGGAGTCGATGCCTTTGGACAACCGAACCGACAAACTTGTTTTGGCTTGTGTCCCACTGTTTCGAACACCAAAGGAGGCGACACCATCCGAGGAGGTTCCATGAACGAGAAGGAGGTCTTTTTCACCTTCAATACGGCGCTGTTGAACCTCAAAGCCAAGCCGTTCCATTGCGGTCTGGAGGGTTTGGAGGGTCGTTGCGAACACCTCGCTTTCATGGTGCCAGCGTTCTCTTCGGCTTTCGTTGATGGAAACGCGCCGTTTCCAACCGCGGTCAAACCCTTCGTCCGTGTTTGATTTTGCCAAGAGAACGGCACACAAGGTTGCTGCTCCATCGCCCACCAATCCCCACATACCCGGTTGTCCAGGATGTGGTGCAGGAAGAACGACGTGTCCAGAATCTTCGATGCCACAACAGGTTGGCATGGTTTCACTCCTCAACCAACCTCCGTCGGTTGGACGAAGGGCAAAGGAGAGCCACCGGTCGCCCACCGCCGTTTCGATGCATGCGGTGCCGGCGTTGATGGCCTTCGCGCTAGCAAAGAGCCCCACATCGGATTCGATGCTTGCGGCGAAGGACCACGCTCGGTCAGCACTCGCTTGGAGGAGCATGGCTCCCATGGCGTCGCCGTCAACGACGGCGAATCCAGTTTCTGTTGCTTCAATGAACAAACACCGGTCGCCGTCTCCATCGAGAGCCGCTCCGACGAGTTGACCAGCAGGGGCTGACTCCAACTGGCGAAGCATGGCGTGGGAGGAAGCCTTGGCTTCGTCAAAGGTCCAAGTTTGTGTGGGAGAAAAATCACCGGCTCCACACCCTTCGTTCAATGTTCCTTCGGGCGAACTGACCTCGCGACACACTACGCCTCGCTGCCTCAAGAAATCGGCAAGCCACGTCGAGCCGAAGCCGTTGGCACTGTCGACCAGAAGAGTGGAGGCGACCTTGCCTGATGCTTGACCAGTCCAAGGACCAAAGCATGCGGCGAAGGCCTCCCATCGCGCATCGAGCCAAGTTGGGTGCGTTGTTTGACTCCAGTTTGAGTGGTCTTCGTCCGGCCTGGATAACGACTCTCGGTCGGTCTGGTCCACGTCTCGGTCCTCTTCGGCGAGCTGCCGAATTGTTCGGCTCACTTCGTGTTCATACCCTCGGTTGGACTTGTAGCCAAAGCCGTCGAAGACCTTGATTCCGGAATCGCTGACAGGGTTGTGGCTCGCAGTAATCATGCATCCAGAACGAGCATCAAAGGCCAAAACCGCATGGTGCAAGGTTGGTGTGGCACATTCGCCGATGTGAATGACCCGGCTGCCGGTCAGGCGCAAGCCCAAGGTCAAGGCGGCGACCAGTTCCATGTTATCGGGCCGCCGATCCCATCCGATGACGACGGTATTGCCCTGTCCGGGCAGATCAGGTTGCGTGTAAGAAAGGGCTTCACCCACCAACCGCATGAAAGCAGGGGTCAGGGTACGCGCTTCTTCGAGGCATTGGATGGCTTCACTTTCGTCGATGTTTTCCAGCGACGTTCGGCCGCGAATTCCATCGGTTCCGAAGAATGAGCCTGCCACGACAATCCCTCAGCGGTGTTGGCTACCGGCTTCATGAACGCCAGTTACGGTGACATTGGGCCATACGGTGCTGTTGCAACCAAGAACCACGCCGGGGTTGGTTACGCTATTGCAACCTAGAGCAACCCCTTCTCCAAGGATGGCCCCAAACTTACGCAGGCCACTTGGAATTCGTTCCCCGTTATGGCGAAGATGCACTTCTCCCCCGTCGTTGCGGAGGTTGCTGAGTTTGGTTCCAGCACCGAGGTTGACGTCTTTTCCGAGGATGGAGTCGCCAACGTAGTTGAAATGTGGCGCTTTGGCTCCTGGTAGGAGAATCGAGTGCTTCACTTCTGTTGCATGGCCAACCACGGCGTCCGCACAAATCCAAGAGAATTCACGGACGTAGGCTCCGCTGCGCACGATGGCCCGTGGACCGATGTAGCAAGGCCCAATCAGGTACGCTCCGGCTTCAATGGTGGCGGACGCGTCGATGATGATGCCTTCACCTCGGGTGAAAAACCCGGGGTTGTCAATGCCGATATCGCCGCTCAGGGCCTTCATCTGGGCTTTCAATCCAGCCTCATGGTTGGGGTCGAGCACCCGCCACGCCGGTTCATCCTCGGGAAGAGAGGGGAGGTGGCCATCTTCTGTCCCGGAAAAAGAGGGAAAGAGAGCCGTGGCATTGGCGAGTTGACCCCAGTCCATGCACCGTCGAAGCGGCACTTGGGCATGAATGTGGTGATGGCTCAGGACGCGAGGTGGTAGATTCGCTTTCCAGTCGAAGAATCGAGTCGGAAGTTGATCATCTCAGAAAGGTAGCGAGGGATGAACAAGCCAACCTTACGTGTTGTTAATCCGTGGTTGCGCATTTTTCGTTCGTTGGACAAGAAGGCGACAATGTCAGCTGCTGACGCCCCAGGCATCGTAGCGACGTAATCGACAATTTCATGCTTCAACCGCTCTAAGCGGGCTTGTTTCTGGGAACCTTTTCCTTTCATGGTGTTCTCATGTTATACTTGGTTGCGGCAGATAATAAACGCCGGTTGGGATGTCCGTGGGACCCCTCATTTTGGGTGTTGGTGAAAGGAATGAAGTTCAATAAGTCTGCACACGGCCGGTCCTTCGCGTTCGCAAGGCTCAATGATGGCGGGCGATGGAGGATTCGAACCCCCGTCTCCGGCTCCGAAGGCCGGAAGGATATCCAGACTACCCTAATCGCCCGTAATCCCCCCGAGAGGACACCCCTTCTTGAAGAAGGTGGGTGGCGTGGCTTCGTTATGGCGCGCTCCCTCCCGTGCATCCCGAGTGGATGTTCTGCGTGTTGCAGGGAGACCACGATGCCCATCACCAAGGCCGAAGCGTCGCGGTTGGCACGGCGTACGGGCATGAAGTTGGATGATTTTTCCGTGCAAAACGACGGTGTTCTGACCTTGCTCAACAACGCGCAAACTCGCGCCTGTGTTTTTCTTCTGACCGATTCACCCAATCTTGACGCAGAAGGGATCTGTTCGGTGTACGAGATTCGTCCCAAAGGGTGCCAAACCTACCCCTATGTCCTTGACGCCAGC
>Ga0208277_1002241_pt1 | contig 11015 bp, 7 predicted proteins | sample ETNtaG_5_FD_185782 | JGI IMG/M metagenome (GOLD analysis project Ga0208277, IMG submission 185782) | Marine microbial and viral communities from oxygen minimum zone, Eastern Pacific Ocean - ETNP201406SV205 (SPAdes) (version 2) | ecosystem: Environmental > Aquatic > Marine > Oceanic ...
TCCAGCGTTTCCATCCTCATCCTCGTCATCCAAAGAGGAGGTGAAACGAGAATGCGTGGATATTCTCGACCGTTTCGCTCGGGAAGCACAAATGAGCAAGAGATGTTCGTTGACTATTCTTTTCGATGCTTTAGAGAGAGAGTACGGGAGAAATCGAACGAGATTTACGTACGAGGACGAAGATGACGAAGAGTTTTGGTCGAAAATAGCATTATTTTTGTTGAGAAGCGCGGGGAAGCCGATGAAGAGCGCATACGAACCATCCAACTCTTCAGTTTTGAAGTCTCTGGAAGTCGAAGGGGAAAGGCGCGCACAACAAAGACAACAAGAACGAAGGGGACGAAGAGAACAAGAAGAAAATGCGCCATTGATAGACGTCTCGATCCGGCATCCAAGAACAGGAACATGTCACAGGAGCAAAAACAAGAATGAACGCCTCGAATCATCGTCAGATTCTCTTTCGGAGTGGTCAGACTCGGAGAAAGAGGAAGAAAAGAGGAAGGGAGGAAGAATAAGAAGAGAAGGAACCATTAGCTCACCAAAACAAACGAAAAAGGAAGAAGAGGAAGAAGAAGAGAACTGTGGGGACAATAGGAACGATAATATTTTAGTGTCCTCGTTCGAATCGTTATCTTCAGACAGAGGCGACGAAGCATCTTCCTCGGATGATGATATTGAAGGGTACAAAGGCGATGCGTATTCAATTCGAATCAGAGAAGAGGCTGAAGAAAATGCGAATGAAGAAGACCCTGGTTTCTCTTGGAGGTCATTTCCTGGTAGTACTGATGGTGAAAGTTTAGATGCACGTGAATTTCACAGCAACGTTGGGAGCAGTATTCCTGGCACTTTGTCGACGAGTCATCAAAATGCGAGGAGAATTTCGCGAGCTTCATTTGTGCAAATGCAACGTGCACGGAGAATGCTTCGAAAGTTGCACAATAGTGCAGAAAATAAAGATGACGAGGACACATTCTTCTTCTCTTCACGAATAGAACAACGAAACAGAATGAGTAAATATAAGACTATTGGAGAATCATCAGTTGTTTCCAGAACTTTGAATGCGATTTCGTCCGGAGGGGTTGCCGATTTTGATATCGAATCGATGGAAATACCGCATGTTTCAAAAAATGCGGTAGCGAATGTGCTAAAATCTAGTAAACAAATCATGGATGTATTTGAAGACATCGGAAGAGTCAGACACCGATTGAATAACTTGAGCAGTTTGTTCGCGGTTGAAGGTAAACAAAGTCCGACTGTTCAAGCATTCGTGAATGCCTTGATGACAATGAAAGTGGAAATTCAACATGGATTCGACGAGTTATTCGAAGCAACGCGAAGAGCGAGCGTAAATGTTGATGCATTTTCTGCGCCTACTTTACTTCGTTTGTCTATTGAAAGCAGAAAACTTGCGCGAAAGGCATCGTGCTTACAGCGGATAGCGGAAATGTGCAGTCCTGGACCAAAGAGTTCAGTTGGAAAGTTTGCACATCCTGCAACTGCGTCTTCAACCATTTTATCGATGTTGTATAATCTCATGAACGAATATAATGGGTTATCAGGGAGCCTTGATGAATTTTCGATTGTTTTCCGATGTTTTTTTAGCAGTTCAACGTCATATTTCAACGCTTTAGATGTTTGGATTAATTATGGGATTTTAACGAGTCCAGAGATATTCGTTGACGCCAAGAAATCGACGCGATGGAGAGACGGATGGTATTTGCGCGAAGATAAGGATGTGCCTATATTTTTAAAGTCAGTAGCCGAAGAGGTCTTGAACGCGGGTATTCACAGAGAATTCTCGAGAATGAAATTTACTGGTGAAGACAAGGATATTCAAGATGAAGCTGGTAAAACGTTGACATTTGTTTCAAAAATGATTTCAGAATTGAAAGCGCTTCTTCTTTTGCGTGCATCAACGAAAAGTAACGACGAGAACAATATTAGCGACGACAATGAAGTCGCGGACGAGGATTCCTTTTTACGGACAAATGAGCCTACTCAAATCGATCAGAAACCTTCTCAAAGGCGACACGATGATATTGATGTAGCTTTTAGCACCGGAGACACTCTAATCTCAGACTTGAAAAATGTTGTCTCGTTGACGAAAGCTCGAAGCAAAAAGAGCGCGCTCTTTTCTCATTCGTCAAAAGAAGCGGCAAAAACGACTTTTGGTGAATGTTACGATTTTATAAAGTGGGTTTCAACGTATTTCAAAAATGATACATCGACAACTTTGGGTATTCCTGTGAATACGTTAGTTTCGAGGTCGATGCTAAACCAAATTCGTCTGGCTGCGATGAACGCGAGCGAACATGCTTTGCAACAATTGAAAACTACGTACGGACTAAAGGCAGAGCTTATGAAATTGCGAGCATTATTTCTGGGTGGATGCGGGGATGTTGCTTTAGATTTTTTCAACCATGTCTTTGAAGAGTTTGAGAGTATTCGCCGTCGTCGTCAAGAGGAGAAAATTGGCGAGTCGATGGCAGAAGCAACTATGCGTTTTGATACCACCAGATTGACCGAAGTATTGAGAGACGCAATTTTCGAGCACACGAACGAGGGCACGTTTGGAAGCCGTGAATCAATTGTTAACAGAAGAGACGAAGTTCGAGTTCAAGTATTTTATACACATCCGAGTCCAGATGACGAATATAAAGGATGCGATGAACTTCAAGCGCTCACAGATTTAAACATCATTTACGAAAAGAAAACCCGTACTGCCGTGGGAATAAATAGTAATGCAATCGTAGCGAGCATAATTTGCGATGCAGTTTCGTTATCCAAATATAATGAAGTGTTCAAATATCTAATGCAACTGAGATATGCGCAGCGTTCGTTGGATTATGGTGTGTTATCGCAATGGACATCTGAAAGAAGGAGAACAGAGACTTCGCCTACTTTGCCTACCTCGTCTCAAAAGACTTTATCTATCTCATCGTCGCTCGAAATCGAGCTGAAACATTTTGTGCTTACGCTGCGGTCGTTCATGACTACAAAAATTTTATCAGTCGAATGGAATCGTCTGCTTGAATCCATCAATGAATTCGCGCAATCCATCGATGATGTAAAACTGGCTCACGAAGTTTATGTGGACAACATTTCTAGAGTCGCATTGGTGTCTTCGGATTCAACCTGGTCGCTTTTATCGAGTCATATTAAAACTATTTTAGCCATTGCTTCTGAGTTTGGAAATTTACGCCGCCTGGAAGAAGAGGAAGGTGATGTTGGAGTAAAATTACGCGAGCTCGCGACGAGAAGAATGGAAAAAAAATTTACTGTTGCCAGAACCAACATTTTGAAAATCTTGAGGAACAGTGACGGCGAATCGGGTAGTGATGCCGAAAGGCTCTACGAGCAGTTGAACTTCAACAATTATTATTGCAATTAGTGCGTGTAGGCATATAGCTTAAGTTATTAGTAGTGGTAGTATTTTAAGCACGCGTGAATTTACATTTTTATTAATTTCCATTTTAAGCACCTTGAGGATCGATGAGCGCCAATACGCCTTCGTAAAAGACAGGACTTGGCGGCATCTCGAACAATGGCTTCGCTTGGTCTGCTTTAGCATGCGCTTTCTTACTTGATCCTTCTCTCCATTTGTTAAAAGATGCTTCATCTTTCCAGATTGTAAGAGTCGAATAGTTAAAACCGTCGTCAGCTTGCAACGCATCTCTTCTCAAAAGCACAAACGTTTGAAAGCCTTCGCAGTTTTCTAAATCCGATTCCCTTTCCTTCCATCGCTGTTCAAAGGCAACTTCGGAACCTGGAAACACTTTAAACCTATTCATCGCGACATATACGTCAGATTTTAACGGAGTTTTTCCATCTGCGATTACTCTCCTCCATCCATCTGCTTGCTGCCACTCGTTGATTAACGCATCTGGAGACGTCGATATCGGCATCAAACCGTCGTAAAACGCTGGTTTCGGCCCACCTTTCAAAACCATTAAAGATGAAATTAACATTTCTGCAAACCCAAAAATTGTGCCTCCTCCATGAGCTTCCTTGAACGCCTCTCCCGTTCTCCACGCGTCAAAGTACTCTTTGTTCGACCAAATCGTCAACGAGACGTAATCAGATTCTTCCTCCTCGCCTCTGCCTTCACTCACGCGTCTCATTAAAGTAAAGAAGCGAAACCCGTCAAGCTTCGACAGTCGAGATTTTCTCTCCGCCCATCTTTTTTCGAATTGCGGACCTTTGCCTTTCTGTAACTTGAACCTGTTCGAAGCGACATATCTCTCCGCTTTGATGGCTTCTTTGGGCAAAATTCCAGTGCCAACTTCATTCATCATATCAGCATTTGCATAAACCTTGTATACAGATTTCTTCTTGTTGGACGATGTCGACCCGCGAGCGACGACCGACTGGGCGAAGAACGAGGACGAGGCGGACGCGAGTGCAGACATGATGATGATGGTTCGTTTTAATTTTAGTGACGTTTTGTGTTAAAATTGTTGACGACACGAAAGATGTCCAAAGACGCGTTTTTCTCTTTTTTTTTCTTTAAACACACCTGCACACGCAAAAGGCGTGTGCCACTTCAAACGTCACTTTTTTCCAACTTTTTTTTCGTGCCTTTCGGCATTCGGGCATTGGGAGCAAGTTGAGAGACGAGAGAAGAAAACACAAAAATTGGACGTCGCAAAAAAGCCACCGAAAAGAGCAGCTTTGCGCTACGAAAACAAAAACAAAAAAGGAAGCAGAAAGTACCTTTGACGTCCAAACGACATGAATGAAACGAAGAATTCGCGCAACCTCACGAACTGCCATGATGAGCGTATTCTCTGTATACGATGCTTCTTATTCTTTTCTTACTAAGTATACGAACACCTCTCGGCTGAAGACTGCAGAAGAGAGCGAAAAACTCTCTACTGACAGCGTCGAGACGTCCATATTTATATTATTATTAACAAAATATGCTACTAAAGTCCCTCTACTATAACCCATTTAAGCAGACGCTTTCTTCGTCGCTTCCGTACCCTCGCGGAATCCGTTCTTGAATCGTCTCGGTAAGGATTTAATATATCTCATTCTTCCAGTTCCAGTCGTGGATCTCCCCTTCGCCTTTACTGACCAGTTGTACCCACGAGTCTTCGCGGCTGGGTAGCCGCAATACGAGCACGTCGATTTTTGAATGTGATACGATCTGCGCCCACATCTATTGGTAAACGAAAGAAGAAGAAGGAGAAGGAGCGTTAGTAACAATACAAAACAATAGACAAAAAGAAAGAGCTTTTGACCGAGTGAAAACCACAAAATGAGTCTTTGACAGGCAGATATAGCACTCATCCGACTCTTTTTTCTCGCGCTCTTCCGAGCGCACGCGATAGAACAGCACAAAGTCGCGAGATATTTACGCGTAAACACTATTTTAGCGCGCAAATATTCGCTCGCTCATCTTCCTCTATCTTCGCGTGCATGTCTTCAGCGCGCGACGATTTCACAAAAAGCCCTCTGCTTTGAGCGCGCTCCGTCTCTCCTTTAAAAAAAAGCTTCGGAATCCTCCCCGAAAGAGGCTCTGGCGCGATCGTCTAATCGACTCCAACGATATCTATCGCGTACCTTCTGCACAAAGTGTGGGACTTGTTCTTTCGTTTACCGAAAGACCCCGTGCCTTTTCCTTTCTTACCCATTGTTTTTTACGCGCGAATTCTAAAAGTGGAGCTTTTCCTCGATTTTTTTGTCAAGCACGAAAACTCTCGTCTCGTTGTTAAAAATGTGTCTTCTTCGCCTTTTTCAAGCCTCTCTCCCCCACCCTCTCCCTCCACAAAAACAAAAGGAAGAAAGTTGTGATAATAGAAATAAGCAGCACGCCGAGAGAGGAGAGAGAGGAAGATAAAGAAAACGTACAAGACAAGAACAACAAAAATGAGACTAGTTGGTGTGGAAGGCGGAGGTACGACTTTTGTCGTCGCTCTCTCTGAAGACGGAAAGTGGACGAACATCGCGCAAAGATTTGAGATTCCAACTACTTCCGCGGAGGAGACTTTATGTAAAGTGAAGGAGATATTAGACCAACTGTATCCATTTGATGCGCTGGGAATATCTTGTTTTGGGCCATTGGAGTTGAATAAAACGAAAGAAAAGTATGGATACATTACGACGACGCCCAAGTTACAATGGAAAGATACAAACATTTTAGAAATTTTAGCAGGGAAAGATACCAAATGGGCACATGTGCCAATTGGTTTTGATACGGATGTCAACGCACCAGCTATGGCTGAGTTTGCGTATCACAATAATAAGGTTGATGAAAAGAAGGCGAATGAAGAGGAGAAAATAGAATCGTGCGCGTACATCACCGTAGGCACCGGTATCGGTGTAGGTTTAGTCATAAACAATAAGCCCGTGCACGGTTTGCTCCATCCGGAAGCCGGACATATTTCCAACACTCCAGATAAGTGGCAATTCCCACTACCAACGTCCACACTAAATAGCACCGACGATGAAAATATAGTATACGATCATTTTGAAGGCACATGTCCTTTCCACGGCTCTGCTTGTGTTGAAGGCATGGCGAGTTCAGTTGCCTTGGCAAAACGGGCAAACTGCGCGCTCGAGGAGTTGAAACTACTCTCGGACGACGATATCATTTGGGAAAAGTGCGCGCACCATCTCGGAGGGTTATGCGCCACGTTGTTATTAGTAGCCAGTCCTGAAAAGATCGTGTTATCCGGTGGTGTCATGCGAAGGACGGTTTTATTCCAGAAAATTCGTGAAAAGGTCTACGAACTTCTCGGCGGCTATATCGGCGTTGACCGCGTACAATCGAAAGAAGGTTTGGAAAAGTTAATAGGTCCCTCGCGATGGGGCGATACGGCCGGCATAATAGGAAGTTTATACTTGGCTGACATAGCGTTTTTGCAAAACAGAGATTAATTCTTAGAACACGTTTTAGCCATGATGAATATTAAATACATAGTTCTCTCTCTTTTCTCTCCTTCGAACACGTGTTCAATCCATTCTTTCTTTTTCATATAAATCTTTCTTCACTTAAAATTGACTCTCCCTCGCTTTCATTCAATCTCCATCTCACTCTCGATTGAGCGCGCGAAAGAGTCTGTCGTCTGTGTGCTAGAAATGAGCTTTACTTCCGTCGTTCAATATTCTTCTTCGACGAGAGCGTTTGCTTCTTCGTTATCATCATCGAAAAAAACTTCACGAGTGCTCACCAAACATACTGCGTTTTCCACGTTATCAAGTAAAAGAACAAACACAACAAGAAATACAACAACAACAATCATGGCATCGAGTATTAAAGTTGAGCCGGCTATTATTATCGGCGGGGGGCGCGTTGGACAAGCATTGTTCGATATGGGCGTTGAAGGTGATGTAATCCTCAAGAGAGACGAAGAGTTTCCTTCCTCGCCTTCGTCTGGACCGATTTTTGTGTGCACGCGGAACGACGTTTTAGAGGCTGTCATCGAGAAAACACCCGCGAATCGACGCGAAGATTTGATCTTCATGCAAAATGGATACTTAGACTCATTCTTAGAGTCGAAAGGGTTAGAAAAGAACACACAAGCTCTCATTTATTTCGCAGTCGCCAAATTTGGAGAGAAACCGACGGATGGCATCACAAGCGTCAACCCAGAGGGATTGACGGCCGTTACCGGAAAATGGAGCGAACAAGTCGCGGCGAGATTTCACAGTGGCGATTTAGCGTGCCACGTAAAGGACGCAGCGAAATATCGAGCTTCGATGTTTGAAAAGTTAATCTGGATTTCTGCTTTCATGTTGGTTGGCGCTCAACATCCGGGCGCCACGGTTGGTGACGTCGCCAGCACGTACAAGAGTGAAGTCGAAGGATTAATCAAAGAACTCGTTCAAGGCGTGGCGACGTTAAACGACGTCAGTTTCGAAGCGGGGACTTTGGAGCGATTATTAGCGTACGCAGACTCTGTTTCTCATTTCCCGACTGCGGTGAAAGAGTTTGAGTGGCGAAACGGATACTTCTACAACTTGTCCTTGCAGACGATGCAGCAGAGCAACGACGACCCGTTCCCGAAACACACGGCGATGTTGAAGGCTATCAATGCAATTTGATCGTAATTATACGTACCTGGTAATAATAACGACGAAAACATATTTTTTTCTTTCTCATGAACAAATAATCATCATCATATGCATCAACCAATTTTCCCATGTTTTGCTCTTTGCTCCAAATTTTTTAAGCCCTGAATTTTGCGATTTTGAGAGAAAGAGAAAGCGAAAGAGAAAGAGAGAGGACCGAACAAAGGAGGGAGAAAAGAGCACGTCTTGTTTGTCGGCTCTCTTCTTTGACACATAAATATATTATTAGCTAGTATTATTAGTATTATTGCTTTAAATAATAAAGACCATCATCATGGGAGAAGATGCGACCATGAGCGAAGCCAAAACAGCGTCTGGCGTCTCGCTCGATATCGTCAAGGTGAGCGCTTTATTGTTTGTTCGCGTCAATTTTGATGTGTATCAAAACTCGATCTCATTTCTCGTTCATGTGATTTACTTGACTGACACTTCCTTCCCTCCTACACTAATCCCGCCAAAAACGCATAGATTTTGAAAGTCTCTCATCGTGAGCAAGGATTACGACACGGAGATTATCGACGGTACCGTCAGTACTGCGCGCGCCGGCTTCGAAGACTGTACAAAACTTCGGAAAATTTCTGTCACAAAAAGGACTTGGGACCAGGCGGAGGAAACGAAAAACAAAAACACAAGTTCGAGAAGAAACCGTTGAGGGGAGAGGACGGTGCTTTTCTTATTCAAGATCCATCGCGAGAGTTGCTGATACCGTTGGTTCAAAGTGAACGTTGCTGGGCGTTGGCGAACGAATTAAAAGACGACAACTTGATGGGTGGAGCGATGAATGCGGCTAAGAGAGCCCACGCGAAAAAACGTTTGAAGAAAGCATGCACGCACGCCAAAGAGTTCAAAGATGCGTGTGCACACTTCGGTGATGCAAAGTTGAAGTTAGAAAGCGAAGCCTATTGCTCTTACATTCTCGGCGTAACAGATCTTAACGATGGGGCGAAGAAAAATTGTGGCGCAGTTGCAACAAGGGAGTTAACACGAGCCAAGAAAATTTACGAGTTGCTTGGTAAAGTAGGACCGACGGAGCATAAGATGAACTGCGAAGGACGCGCGAGAGAATTGGAGCTGATGGTATCTACGGGAATCAGACTGGCGAATGATTTTATTGATGTGAAAAAGGAAGTAGCCGAGGTGGAGAGAGAGGTGGAGAACTCGACAAACATGAGGGAAGCGACTGAACTTTTGAAATTGAGTGATCCTCTTTTGACTGGAGGTGAAACGACATTGGCCTCTCACATACAGTGGAGAAGTAAGCAATTCAAAGTATACGGTGAATTTGGTATGCGAACGTACGGAGCTGTCCAGAAAATACTCAACAGATTGAAGAGCGAAGCGAGCACACTTTCAGTGGACAAAACATTGACGCTGTACAAGAAACTTTTCGTACACATTAAAGAGACGAAAAAGCATTTAACCAAAGCTTGCCGCGACGCGGAAAGCATGTCATTTGGCTCTGAATATGACGAAGAAGATTTGGCACAACTTCGCCTATCGACACAAGCCTTAGACGTGTTAGTATTGGAGAAGGAAATTTCTAGAGATGCATTTTTAGCGGAACGATTAGGCGCGAAACTGTTCGACAAAACGTCCAGAATGAAGCACAAATCAGATCGAAATTTGAAATTTGAGCACTTGGTTCGAATATACGATGCTTTAATCGCGAGTAATTACATCTTAGCGGACGCTGCGATGGAAATCATTCGTGGAGCGGATGCAGACGCAATCATCGAAAAGCTTGAATCTGATATCGACAATGATATCGAAAAGTATAAAAAATCCAGAGAAGGAGCGTTGCAAAGAGCTTTGACGGAACCGAACGATCCGATCGCATCAAAAGTGAAAGCGCTCAAGGTATCTTCATCTGGAGGAATGCCGAGAGTTGTTTTGGAAGGGAAGAATATCGCAGAGTTTGTTTACAACCGAGGTGAACCTTCCGTTCAGTTTGAACAAGCTCGAGCTGAACACGCGAAGGCAACAGGGATTCCAACTCCTGTGTCACCGATTCCTTCGCCGAGGGCGACTTCGCCGAGGGCGAAAGCGAAAAAGCAACAGCAACCCACCGCTGATGTGAAAAAGAACCAAAACGAATCGGACTCTGAAGGATTCCACTCTGCAGACGAAGAAGAAGGCTCGGAGTCATCTGAATATTCCCAAAGTAGTGATTATGAAAGTAGCGATTACGAAGATGCCGGTCCTGGATATATATCTTCTGCGGCTGGTGCATTGGGTAAATTATTTTCTCGCGGATAGAAGCTTGAGTCATTAGCATTGCTGCTATTTTGTAATGTATCATTGCATATACTTTGAGAATTTTTTGTTTTCTAATATTTTTATAACGTCACTGTGAATGAAACGTAAGGAAAGCAATCGTCTCCACCTCGCTCTCCACCGAATCCACCTGCATCACCACCACCACTACCGCCACCACTCTCAGTAGCTGACCAGTGCGAACTCGAACCATTCCCGAATGCCGCATTCATTACACTTCTTAGCTTTTTCTCCTGTCGTTCTTTCGGTCGCATTATCACCGCTTGAAATGCCGGTGGTAAACCGTACCTCAAAATACTCTCCACGAACAAACGAACTACGACGACGTGTATCCACGACGAAACAACTTCTCCGTACGAAGTTTGACACCACTCGTACAATTCGATTCTTTGTCTCTCAACTTCCTCTTCTAAACTTTGCTTCTCTTCTTTATTCTCCGTAATTTTCTCCTTGTTGTAGCTATACTCTCGTACTTGGAACGACCCATTCTTTTCTCTCACGGCATTCTTAAACGAATCGACCGTTCTTCTAAACAAAGTTACAGTGAATAAGGCGTAATCGCTCTCTTCCTTCAACATTTTGGATGATCGAGGGACGACAAACTGCGCCAAAGTTTCATAAGAATCCAGCCAGTCTTGCGCTGAAAACTTTGGAATGGTGACCAA
>Ga0208277_1002252_pt1 | contig 10992 bp, 12 predicted proteins | sample ETNtaG_5_FD_185782 | JGI IMG/M metagenome (GOLD analysis project Ga0208277, IMG submission 185782) | Marine microbial and viral communities from oxygen minimum zone, Eastern Pacific Ocean - ETNP201406SV205 (SPAdes) (version 2) | ecosystem: Environmental > Aquatic > Marine > Oceanic ...
AAGTATTTATCTGAGAACCCTGATGATGGTATGGATGAAGGTAAGAAGGTACTAAGTGAAATGACTGAGGCTGGAGAGCCAGAGGAAGAAGTAACACCAGAAGAAAAGCCTATGGGCTTAATGGCGAAAGGTTAGAATAATGGGATTTGATTGGCAAGCTTTTGCAGGTAGTTATTTAGAGGACTTATCTGAAGGCATAGATGATAGAATAAAAGATGCTGAAGATTATAAGAAAGAGCAGAAAGCTTTAGCTGATCGTAACCTTCAGATGGTTAAGCAACGTGACTCTAGAGCGCAAGAGGCTGCACGTATAGGAAGACAAGCTATATCATTAGGTGCAACTAAAGAGCAGGTAGTTGGTGCAATGTCTTCAGGCATGGCTGGTGTAGCTCAGTTACGTGACAAGTTACAAACACTGCACACGCAACAAAAACTTTTACCCGGTCAAGAATTATCTCAAGAAGATATACAACTAGGCTTACAGATTCAGGGTATTGAGAATGTAGATCCTACTTTGATTGCGCTAGACTTAGAAGAACTAGCTAGAAGAACATATGGTGCTAAAGGTAAAGCTGCCTCTACCAAGTCTGTAACAGAAGCAGGTGAACCCAAAGATGACTTTATGAGAGAGTTGTTTGGGTTTGCAGCTAAAGACAGAGTTGATGAAAAGCTAGGTGCAAAGAAGTACTACGGTGATATGACTATCTCAGACATAAACTTCTTAGCACAACAGGGAGAGTATAACTCTTTACTACCTAACGTGACCATGAACTTTGCAGATCTAAAACCTTATGATGGTCAAGCTAAGTATGACTTCAATAAAGATTTGATAGAGGTTATGACTGATTCTGTTAAAGCTAGAGCGGCTGACATAGAAGCTGCAGGAAGTAGCCTGACTGGTGGTTCTCCTGAGAAAGCAGCAAAACTTAAAAGACAAATACAAATGGATGCAGCAAAAAATCATATAAGGTTCTATGCTAATGAGTATTTTCCAACAGGATTCTTTGATGACGAGGCTACTAAAAAAATAATTGTACAAGCTACAGCAGTTCCAGGAAAAGAGGGGTCAGGTGAAGAGTTCCTAGACCTACTAATGGAAGAATATGGAATAGAAGTACCAGAGAGAGAAGTAATAGGTGAAGAAAAAAAGAAAAAAAATGAAGAAAAAACGCCCCTTACAGCTATTGAAAAAGAAGCGATATCAACAAAAGCTAGAATTAAAGAGAATGTGTATTACCAGATAGAAGACGAAGAAGGTAAAACAAAAGTTGTGAAAGGTGTACCACCAAGACCTACTAGAGACTTCAGTAACTTGTTCTTTGGTGCAGGACTAGGCGGTGACACTATAGAAGAAATACTAGAAGGTAAGATACCTGTTCCTAAATACCTAAGACCAGCGCAATGGGATGAATTATTTGGAGACACACACAACCCTGATGGAAGCCCTAAACTATTAAAAGGTGAGTAATGAGCGCATTCGATGAATACATGAAAGATTTCTACACTGGTGAAACTAGTATTGCTACACCAATGATGGAAACCCCTGAGCCTCTTTTCACAGGGGATAGTCTCAGTAAAGACGAATTAAAACAACGTCAATACCTGCAACCTATACGTGACTACATGATAGAGCGTAAAGGCGTAGACTATAAAGATATAAAAGATGAAAAAGTTGTAGATGATTTTGTACAACACATGCGTTACTTCAACGCTAACACAATCTCCACAGCTAATGAAGCTAGGTTTGTAAGCAAAGCAAACGAAAACACAAAGAATAAAGCAAGACGTGCTTACGAAATATATGACAATCTAGGTCATGTGTTTATGAATGATGGGGCGCTGGGCGCAGCAGATGGTGTAAAGGATTATATCTTTGCTGCTGCTAAAGATCCTACAAACTATCTAGGTTTGGTCACTGGTGGTATTGCACGTGCAGGTGCAGCAGGTGTTACACTTGCAGGTAAACGTGCTGTAAGAGAGACAGTAAAGAAAGCCTACCAAGAGGCATATAAAAGTGGTGCTTCAAAGTCTGCTGCAAAGAAAGCTGGCATAGAGGCAGGAAAGATAGCTGCAAAAAGGGCTGTTTCAAAAGGTGCTACAAGTGAAGCAGCAGACAAAGCTGCAGGTGAAGTAACCAGACGTGTAACTCTAGAAAACCGTAGAGCGTTAGCTAGAAAAGCTGCAAAGGCTGAACAGGAAAAATTGTTTACTTCTGCAGGAACTAAGTCTCTGTATGCTACAACAGCTTTAGATTCTACCTTTGCTGTTCTTCAAGACATACAGGCACAGAAGACTTTGTTATCAGCAGGAGCGCAAGAAAATTACAGCGTACTACAGACAGGCTTTTCTTCTTTGCTGGGTGGTGTAGCAGGTGCAGCACAGTTAGGCTTTGGTAAATTCAGAGGTGTATCTAATTTAGAAGTTGACGAAGACGTTGCACTAAAAGGTATAACAAACAGTATTATAGAAGACGTACAACCTATACTAGATAAACAGGCAACAAAAGAGGCAGCAGAGGCTATGATTGCTTCTGCTAAAGCTTGGAAAGAAAAAGCTGAGGCTGGTAAGAAACAGTTTGGTCAGATTATGCCAGCAGAACTAGTTAAGAATATGATATTTGGTGATGCGTGGGATGGAACACCACAAACAGTAGGTGGTATTGCTAAAGTTATGAAAGCAAATAACCTCAAGATTACCAGAAAGACAACGATCTCTGACTTGATGACTAACGTTGTACGTAACATGGATGACGATCTACTAGAGGAAATAAATGACCAGATAAAAGGCGCTGGTATTACCTTCGGTGATATGTCGGGTAACCAAGTACAACTAAGTCAGTTACTTGCAGGTAAGATAAGTGATGCAGGTGCTACCTTGAACGTGGCATCTCAGTTACGTAGAACACTAGACACCTCCATTGTTGCAGCACAAGATGCTATTAGTGAGACTATGGATAGTATCGTAGCAAAAGAAGCAGTGAAGGGTGAATTAAAAAGAACAGAAAGCCTACGGTATGGGCAGTCTGTATGGAAGCGTATGCTTGTGTCATCTCCTGCTACTACAGCAGTAAACGTATTTGGTTTTGGTCAGTTTTATATTGGTCAAACTATGGCTGACATACTTAACGCAGGACTTCTTGGTGCTAAAGGTTTGTCTGAGATGTACATAAACCCTAAAGAAGCAACTAGAACATTCCAACAGATGAGAGCGCACACTGCCATACAAGGGCAGAAGATGCGTAACTTGTTAGATCCATACACTACACACGATCAGTATATGAAGTTCCTGTCTAAGAATAAAGACATACAAAAGATACTATTTGAAACGTATGCTGGTGGTGTGGAAGCTACTGCAAAAAGATACAACATAAATCCTAATGGTTCTGTAGTCAAAACAACAGAGGCCATAGCCAACGCATCAGCACAGATTACAGGTGTACGTATTCAGGATAGCTTTACTAAGTCTCAAATGTTTATGACTGAGATGGACAAGTTCTTACGTATTAGAAAAGGTAAGACACTTACCGAAGCCATGAATGATGAAACTATAGATATTGGTGAGGATGTAATTCAGGCTGCAATGGATAGTACACTCAAGTCTGTGTATGCAAAAGACTATACAACAAATGATCAACTACTAAATAGTGTAGCCAAAATAGTTGAAGGTGTTTCTAACACTCCAGGTTTAGGTTTTATTCTACCCTTTGGTAGATTTATGAACAACGTTGTGGCATCTGCATATCAGTGGTCACCGTTTGCAGGGTTCAGTGTAGTTAAAAACTTTGCTACAAGATCAGCCAGAGGTGGTAAGCAACTAACAGATCAAGAGGCTGTAGGTAGATGGATGGTAGGTTCTACAGCTTTAGGTTTAGCTGCATTATATGATCAAGACAGACAAAGAAAAGGGCTTGGTGTATTTGAAGTAGATGCTGGCGGTGGTACTATTGTAGATGCAAAGAACACATTTCCGTTTTCTATATTCCTAGCCACAGGACGTGCAGTTAATCTAGCAGTTAAAGGTCAGCCTGTTCCTAGAGAGTTATCAACTGAAGTTCTTACACAGCTTGCAGTAGGACAGGTAGCTAGAGATGTGCAGTTTGGTAACGACTTACTAAACGCTATGGATACTATATTTAACTTTGATGAAGGACAACGTGGAGCTTCAGCAGATGCATTCCTAAAAGCTACAGGTAATGTAGTCGCAGGTGTGACAAGACCTTTAGATGTAGTTAATAGACTAACTGGCTATGTCATGGGTAATGATGGAGCGAAAGATGTAAGACAAGCAGAAGGTATGAATATCTTTACCCAGTCTGCAACTAAATATATGGACAACATCTTAGAAAGTTTTGTTGACAAGACAGACTCTATAACAGGTGAGCAGCTTAGGGTTGCAACACGTGAGGGAGAGGTCTATGATCCTGCACCACTGGCACGTATCTTTGGTTTAACTATAAAGCCTAGTAGGACAGCCGTAGAAAAAGCTTACTCAATGACAGACATGTTTGCTTGGACTGCTAGTGAAAGAACTAAGATACCAGAGTACGACAAGATATTTAATAACTTCTTAGCGCCTATATTAGAACGAGAAATGCAGGTTCTTTTAGACAGTCCTACATTTAAGAATGCAAATGTAACTAATCAAAGAGGTATGGTAAAGAGTAGGTTAAGAGAAATAAAATCAGAAGTGCGTGACCATATAAGGACAGGACACTTAGGGGAAGAGGAGTCACGTTTAAGCTACGCAGCAAAGATTGAGGGCAAGCCTAGAGAAACTAAACGAGAAGCTATGAAGATGGCTAAGGAACAGTTTGGTATTGATGGTAAGGTTGAAGACATGAACTTCAGAGAGCTAGGTATAATATTAGAATACGTGGAATACCTAGAAGAAATGTATAGAGAAGCAGGTAAACTATAAAGGAGGTGACCTATGAGAAGGTATCTAAAAAGGCTATGGTGTGCCTTTAGAAATAAAAAGTGCAGTCCAACTTGTGACTGTGTATAAAAGAAGGGGCGCTTAATGCGCCCTTTTTATTTTGTATAGCTATGTCCTGCCCACATCTTACACTCAAGGAGTTTATCTCTAGCTTTCTTGCGTTGGTCATTATCCTCAAGGTTATCTAGTAGGAACTTATCCACTACTCTTATGGCAGTGTTCAAGTCATTCTTGAACTGTTCACGCTTGGCCTCCATGTAATCTGTAGCTTCACGTTCTAGTTTCATTAAGCTGCCTTTTCTAAATTTACTGATAGTGTATTTAATATATCTTTAGCCTGTTCTATACTTATCTTAAACCATTCACCTCTCTGTTCTTCAGCTATCTTAGCTGCTGCTCTGTGAGCTTCAGCTTCCGCTTCACGCCTGTTGTTTGATACAACCACATACTCTAGTGAGTAGTCTCTGAAAGGGCTACTAGTCTGATAGCCATTACATCTATCATCAGCATCAACAGCCATGCCTATCTTGACCCACTCAGGCCAAGCAGGATTAGTTATGGCATACACGTACCCCTCTTTAATAGAGTCTAACTTATATGTACCATCAAAGGCTGCGTCACTAAATGTTTTGTAACTTCCAGCTTTGTGTAAGGGGTGCTTAGTTGATATGTGTTTACCATTAACAAACATCCTATTTTTGTTTCTGTTCTGGTGAGTTTTAGCATACTCAGAATAACAAGACCTACATGTTTTATTATACTTTTCTGCTTGAGATTTTAACCAATTACCACCTACTTCTAACTCTATTCCACAATATCTACAACAATCCATACTATACCTCCTTTGGTATCTGAGTACACCATACCCAGTATTCTGCGTTTTCCATATACTCAGGTCTAGTAGCATCTAATATCTTTCTACGATCTTCTGCTGCTGTGTGACATTTTTCTAAGCTAGAATAAAACACTTGATCACTCATTACAGAGGGATTACCGTTCCACATAAAAGCTGCTACTAAAACCCAAGTCATTTATCTATTCCTTTGCTTCATAATATTGATCAACTTTATCGTTGACCCAAGGTTCAATATACTTCTCTGCTACACTAAATGTACCAAAGAAAACTATTACTACTGTTGCTAATACGTCCATATTTACTCCTATGTTATATCGACTATTTCACACACGTCACCAGAACAAGCAAATGTTTGACTCGACTTCGTGTTATCTTCTTGTTCATACTCTGACAGCTTGTTCCAGTCAATCTTTTCTGGCATACATGATAATAAAAATTCGTAATCATGTCTACTACAATCTTGATAAGGAGCTTGCTGATAGGTATGGTCTGAATGTGGTAAAAATGAAACACCTGACATCTCATCAAAATGTTTATAAACGAACGCTCCCACATCTAACCATTCGTCATCTCGTACTGATATCGTAACTGAGGGCTTATGCTCACACCAATAGCGTTGGTACATGAGCCAAGTCTCTAGCTGTTCAATAGCAGTCATATCGTTACGTGTTATTGCCATCTCTGGTGATTTGACAGGGAAGCTGAACACGGTTGTAGTGTCACCCTTAAATACACAAGGCTCATTAGGAACCTTCTGATCTATCATAAACTGTGTAAGGGGATCTTTATTATCACCTCGTACAGTACGGATATAATATGGAGAGTGACGAGCATGTATACCACTGGCACTGTCAACGAGTTGTGAGACAGTACCCGAAGGCTTGACGCAGGTAATAGCAGTAGACTGAGGTATACCAAGCAGAGAAGCGTATTCATCGTTAACGCCCACAGCGACATTTCGTAATTCATCTAGTACTCCTGCAAGTTTATTATTAACTGTAGTCATCAATGGGTTATCCATGATGCCTGTTAGAGACACACCAAGCAATCTTTCTTCTTCAGTATTACGTTGCCACACTTTCCGCAAGTATGGAAACTTTGTGTACGAGCTTTGGACTGTGCCAAGTATTGTGGCGAGTTTGACTTTACGCTCCAAGTCTTTAATCGTATCAGTGGCACGAACAACAACTTCCGTAAGATTACAAAACTGGTAGGGTCTAAGTATGATTTCACTACACGGATTAGTTCCGAACTGCCAGTCAGGATCACGCCTACCATACTTAGCAGCTTGTGCTTTAGATGCTTCACGATTAAAGATACCTCTCTCACCTGATTTACTTTCTACCAACGCAGTCCACTCACGCATGAATGTTTCTATGTCGGGCTTCTCTGTGTAGGACACACTGTTGTTAGCCAAGGCTCTATGCGGTGCTGTCTCCCACCACTGTCCTGACTTAGCGTGACGCATACGGTCATCACTTAGGTTAGACAGAGAGATCATAGCACTACGTCTGACACCACCTACTACAACTATCTGACCAATGAAACACATCAAGTCATGGCATTCCATAGAGGTAAGCTTACGTCCTTGTGCCAACTTGAATGTCGTAACTGTGAAGTTAAACAACTCAACAAGAGGTGCAGGACCACTGGCTCTACCACCAAATGTTTTAAGCCTAGCACCTGCAGGACGTATGCGTGACACATCCCACTTTGGTATCTCACCTGCCCACAGCAATGCTAGTAGCTGTCTATATGCTTTAGCCCAACCTTCTTTGCTGTCTTTCACAACAATCATAGTCTCACTCTCAAACAACTCAGGTATGTCTGGTAGCTGCTGCACAAACTGACGCTCTACACTGAAGCCTACACCAGTACCACACAGTAGTATGAACATAGCTTCATCGAATGACTTAGGGTCATCTACTGGGAGATAGCTACAGTTGTACCCTGCTGTGTTATCTCTTTCCAACGCAGGACCACTAGTCATCATGGCTCTCATGCTTGGCATAACATCTAAGCTAAGTATAGCTTGTTCTATTTCATTAACCCATGAGTCGTTACCTAGCTTCGGACGTACCACGTTATCAACGTAACGTCCTACTGTCTCAGCCCATGACTCACGCCCTTTGCCATCTATGTACTTGGCATAGCGTGACTGGTGTATAAAACTTTGATAGTCTGTCGGTAGTAAGTTACTCATCTATTATCCCCACTTCCTTGTATAGTTCCTCGTTCTTGTCTACTCTTTAGCTTGACTAAGTTAGCTACAGCCACGTCTGCCATGTCTATCTCTAGGTCACGGCACAGTGCAGCAATGTACCACAACACATCACCTATCTCTGCAGCAATGGCACTCTTGTCAAATGTATCGTCACGTAACCACTTCTTTACCTTGCCTTGTACCTCACCTGCTTCATTACCCAAGCCTAAAGCAGGGTATATAATAGGGTCAGTATATATAGCAGTCTTTACTGCCTCCCTTTGATACTCATTAATATCCATCATCTCTCCTTCACTACTAAATTCTGTATTCTAATATCATCTACGTCATGCATAACATTATTTACTAGGTCATGCACATCTTCTCTATGGCTTTCTTCGTGGGCAGATAAGAAATTATTATCTTCGTCTACCTCCATCACATACGTCACACTAAACTTACGTTTCATTTGTGCTTCTCTTTGTATACCTCTATCAGTTTGTTCAAGTACCATTGTGCTTTTTGTAAATCCTCTAAGCCTCCCTTGTAATCATACCTCCATACGTACTTCAGTATGTTACCTTGTAGGTAGCCTTCTTTGTTATGGTTAGTTGCAGCAAGGATAGCGTCAATACATTCTATACCTGCTTGGTTGTAATGCGGTGGGCTGTTTACTAAGTCAGTCATGCTTCTCCTAACGTCTTTGTCCACTTGGTTAATTTAATTACGTTACCATCTGTGGTATAATCGTTTTCTTTCTCGACTGCAAGCACTGAATCTCGATATGCTTTTGGGAACATCTCTTTTAGTAGCTTATGTCTAGCGTCATCAAAATACTCACCAAGTTCAGGGTATTCTTCTAGTACCTCTGAAGCAGCAGCCATAGTTAACGCATAGTCCATAGCGTTACGCATAGCTAGGGGATGCTGACCTTCTCCAAAGATTAACCCTGTCTTTAGTATACCTGTCCATGCACCATCTTCATCTAGGTCAGGACTGACGATAATAGCTATCTCACCGTCTTTTACTTCATAAGCCATTAGGCTCTCCTTTTAACTACGACACGCTGATGTTTCATCCGCTTGCCTTTTTCTATTATCCACCCTTCAGGTATTACACGATGCGCCCACTTAAAGTTTTTCTGGTCACACCAGTCACAGTACCTAGACTTGGCTCCTTTATATAATCTTTGTTTAGCGTTGCTGAATACAAACCTGATGTCTAGCTTTGGGTGCTGTCTCTGTATCTCTATATGTTTGCGCCTATCTGCTGCACTAAATATTCCTTTGGTTTCTATTATGATACCGTTGTCTAACTCAAAGTCAGGAGTGTATGTACGATAGCGTAAGTCTTCCCACTCTATCTTTATCTTCTCATACTCTACTGTCTTTTGTCTTGTCTTTAAAAAAGAAGCGGCCTCTTGTTCAAGGCCACTCCTGTATAACCTTTTGTTATGCTTACGCTGCACGGCCATCACCTATTAAAACGTAGTCAACTTGGGGTGGGTTCTTAGCTTTAGATACCCTTGAAGGTAGTGTCTTTAAACTATCCCAACACTTATGTTTGAAGCTACAAAATCTACAGGAACTATTAAGTACCATATTACCAGATGCTTTCTTGTAAAACGTTTCAGGTACAGGCTCAAAGCATCTCTCAAACGGTTCATCTTTCTCTATATAATTTACCGTTTCCTGGATATCTTCTATTACCTTCTCAGAGTCAACCTCCGAAGCACTGACATACTTAAACTCACCGTTGCCTTTGTTGACCACCCACCAGCCACCTACTTCCTTTCCTGCAGCCTTAGAATAACCTACTAATTGTGGTATATAACCGAAGCCATCACCCTTCTGTAGAGTATCGAAGTCTTGGAACTTGTTAGTGTATGACCAAGGTGATGCAGACTTCACATCATCTATCTTGCCATCCATTTCCATGTCGTACTCACCCTTAATCTCCTGTCCATCAGGCAGTGTGAGTGTGACACTATCGTTGTCTTTAAACTCAGCACCTGACGCACGTAGTAACCCCTTGAACACAGCTTCAACTAGGTCACCTAGTATCATGTTCATCAGGAAGTGTGGAGGCAAAGGTATCTTATCTTCAGGATCGTTCTTCTCAAACCACAACTGGCATTTAGGTCTGCCTATGTTAGACATACGTAGTCTGAACTCATCACGTGGCGGTGAGTTAAACTGTTTGTCCAAGGCAGCTTTGACATCGGAGGCAACCTGTGTGGCTACCTCCTCTGTCATTGTAGCTTCACCCTTCATAGCCTTTTGCAAATAGCTAAAGACTTGTAGTTCAGCAGGGTGATTCATTACTCAGCAACCTCCACGAAATCATTATTAAGGATACCTTCAACAAGATCTTCATCACCATCTGTACCACCTTTAGCACGTTCATGGTGTAAGTCTAGGATCTTACCGTTACTATACTCAATAAGTTCTAAGAAGTCTTTGAGTGTGTCGTTGTCATCACTGGCAAGTTCAACACCATCGCCAGTAGAAGCTTTTATCTTACCAAACTTAGCACCAGTAGGTATACTATCTTCTATACCTTCTAGTTTTATGGTAGACATAATGGGTAACATGTTCTTCTTCTTGAAGTTATTCATTACACCATTGATACTCTTCAAGCTGTCACGATTCTTTACATCAAAGACAAACGGTACACTTTCTGTAGCACTCACTGGCTCACCCTTCTCATTCATAGGGCTGTCCAATGATACTGTACCGTAGTATACCACAACACGTTTAACTGAACGTATCACTTGCTTGGTTGCGTCATCAAGTGCATTGAAGTCTTCGATGTAACCAGTAGGTCTACCTAAGTTAAACCCACCAATGCTATCTTTCAAGTCACCATTCAGAGAGTTAGACATCACAGACTTTTCCATCTCTTCTGTATCACTGTTCCATCTCTGCCATTGATTGCGTTGGGCAAAGACACGAACTGTAACACCATTACTGTAGATAATATCATCACCTGTCTTTAA
>Ga0208277_1002254_pt1 | contig 10988 bp, 11 predicted proteins | sample ETNtaG_5_FD_185782 | JGI IMG/M metagenome (GOLD analysis project Ga0208277, IMG submission 185782) | Marine microbial and viral communities from oxygen minimum zone, Eastern Pacific Ocean - ETNP201406SV205 (SPAdes) (version 2) | ecosystem: Environmental > Aquatic > Marine > Oceanic ...
GCGTTGGCACTTACTTAAGAAGAGAGAGATATTAATTATAGTACCCACTGTATCTCTAGTAGAGCAGTTGTATAAAGATTTCAGAGACTATGGTTGGAACCCTAGTCAAGTCCATAAGATACAAGGAGGAGAGGAGAAGTATGTCGATAATCCAGTCATTATTAGTACTTGGCAGAGCATCTATAAGGAACCCAAGAAGTTCTTTGAACGTTTTGATGTCATTATCGGGGATGAAGCACACCTTTATAAAGCTAAGTCACTCACGGGCATCCTTACGAAGTGCCATGATGCGAAGTATAGGATTGGATTAACAGGTACACTAGATGGTATGGAGTCACACCAGTTAGTCCTTGAAGGATTATTTGGTAAGGTTGATAGAGTAACAAAGACCATAGACCTTATGAAGGAGGGTCACCTAACACCATTGAAGGTGAGGATATTACTACTCAAGCATGGGTGGGTACCATTCGATTACTATCAACAGGAGATGGAATACCTATGTATGCACACCAGACGTAGCAACTTCATCACTAATCTGGCACTAAATCTAGAGGGAAACACCCTAGTACTCTTTAATTACATAGAGAAACACGGAGAACCTCTATGGGAAATGCTAAATAGTAAAGTAAATAAGGACCGAAAAGTCTTTTTCATACACGGTGGTGTAGATGCTGTAGAGAGGGAAGAGGCTCGTAACATTTGCGAATCTCAAAAAGATGCTATAATATTAGCATCATACGGAACTTTCTCAACTGGTATCAACATTCGTAATCTTCACAATGTGATCTTTGCTAGTCCTAGTAAGTCTAGGGTAAGGAATTTACAGTCTATCGGACGGGTACTGAGGAAGGGAGACAATAAAGCACAGGCAGTGTTGTATGACATTGCTGATGACTGCTCTAAGGACTCTCATTACAACTATACTTACAAGCACCTCATCGAGAGGATGAAGATATATGATGAAGAGAAGTTTGATTATGAAATCACTAAGATCAATCTTAAAAAATGACCATTAATTATATTAAACATGAGCAAGAGTTTTATGGTGTAATTAAATTACGGTCAGGTGAGACTGTACTAGGGACAATGATCGCATCTGAGGATGATCTGCAACCTGGTTTGACAAAGATCTTTGTTACTGATCCAGCATCACCACAGTCACACCCTGTAGAGAAGGATGGCAATCAAGGATTAGCGATAGGTTTAATAAAGTGGATGATGTTTTCTGATGAAGACTTCTATATGATTAGTGAAGAAGATATATGCACGGTTGCTCCCATGTCTATGGAGTCTATATTAATGTATAAGTTATGGGTGCGTAAAGAGAAGGGTGGTAATAAGACAGACATAGAGATACCAGTTAATCCACAAATGGGGTACGTAGGTAAAGTATCTGATGCACGAAGGAAGTTAGAAGACTTTTGGAATCGTACTCAGACTTGACAACATATCCTTAACATCATATAATGAACCAGGTGAGTTAATCATATGGCAAAAGTAATGGCTTCTAAACGGAAACAACATTACGTTGATAACAAGAAGTTCCTGGAAGAGATTACAAAGTATCGTCAGGAAGTTGATTCAGCGAAATTAAATGACAAAGAGAAACCTCGCATCACGCATTATCTTGCGGAGTGTTTCTTAAAGATAGCAACACATCTATCTTACAGACCAAACTTCATCAACTACATGTTTAAAGAGGACATGATATCAGATGGGGTTGAAAATTGTGTACAATATATTGATAACTTTGATCCTGCTAAGTCAAAGAATCCTTTTGCGTACTTCACACAAATAATTTACTATGCTTTTCTCAGACGTATTGCTAAAGAGAAGAGACAGATGGACATAAGAGATAAGTTAATAGAGAAGAGTGGGTATGAGGCAGTCTTCCATTCAGACAGTAAGGATGATCATTCAGAAATGAATAGCATCAAGGGACGTATCGAAACCAATATGCGACAGTGAATTTATTTTCTATACCTGTATATAAAGGACACCTCGATCAGTCCTTTAATATACCTGACTTGTGGAGTGGATTGAGTAAGGGTGTCTGGTCTGGTGAGACTGGTTATACTACAGCACAGTCTGATCTAATGTTATGGGAGAGTGTGCCAGAGGTAGAGGATCTCATAGGTGCTATGTTTCCATACGTTGCTAAGTACTGGGATGAGCAACTAGGATATGAGAAGGCAGAGTTGAGACCCAGCTCAGCATGGGCTAACTGGCATGAGCCAGGAGATTATACAGCAGAGCATTCACATGCAGCAGGTGCTAGACAGACACATGTGGCAGCAGTATATTATATTGAGAAGCAACCATCAGTAGGAGATATAGAGTTGATAAACCCATTGGATTATATCCATAGGTTAACACCACTTGCCAAATCACCAGGTGATATGCTAATGTCAGAGAGTATCAGCTGTGTCACTGGAGATTTCCTTTTGTTTCCAGGATGGATGCGACATAGGACACAGCCTGCTACAACAACTAGAAAAGCAATTAGTATAAACTTCAACGGATATCTATGAAAGTCTTATTGATTACCGACCAGCATTTTGGTGTCCGTAATGATAATCAACACTACGTTGAAAGATATAGAAAGTTTTATACAGAGAAAGTACTACCTACTATTGATAAGGAAGGTATTACAGAGATAATTAATTTAGGTGATACGTTTGATAGAAGGAAGGGTGTAAATTTTAACTCTCTTGAAGCAGCAAAGGAAATGTGGTTTAGACCTCTGCAAGATAGAGGAATAAAAATGACCATGTTGATAGGTAACCATGACATTTACTTCAAGAATACTCTCCGTGTCAATTCTCCTGATCTTCTTCTCGGTGAATTTGACAATATTGATATCGTTACTGAGCCAAGGGAGATAGATCTATACGGTACTAAGACACTCTTAGTGCCATGGATGTGTGATGAGAATCGTGAGCATAGTTTCGAGATGATTCGTGACTCCGATGCTAAACTATGCATGGGTCACTTTGAATTGAATGGTTTCGATCCTATTCCTGGATATACTATGACACATGGTGATGATCCAGATGTCTTTAAGAAGTATGACATGGTATTCTCTGGTCACTTCCACTGTAAGAGTAGTAAAGGTAACATAAGATACCTAGGTAACCCATCACAGTTATACTGGAATGATTACGGTCAAGAACGTGGGTTTCATATACTAAATACTTCCAACAACAAATTAAAATTCTATTCAAATCCTTATCATACTTTTAATAAGATCTATTACAATGATGATATAACTTTGTCACCTGTGGCAATCAAAAAACTAGAAGGAACCTATGTTAAATTGATTGTAGAATCCAAGACTGACCAAGTTAAGTTTGATAGTATAGTACGTAGACTACAGGCTGCTGATTTAGCAGACCTAAAGATCATCGAAGACATGTCATATGATCTCGATGATGTTGATGACGTTGAAGTAGAAGATACATTGACCATACTAGAGCAATGTGTTTCAGAATTTGAGAATAAGGATGATATTTTTAAGATACTAAAGACACTCTACATGGAGGCATCTGATGTTTGTGTTACTTGACAAGAGGACTGGGGGTGTATATGCTGTAAGAGATGATGACCGCAAGGAAAGAGTAGTGCAGATATTTCTTGACAAGAATGATGCAGTACGTTACTATGATATGCTGTTAGCAGATGACTATCCAAGGAAACTATCTGTCACTGAGATAGAGGAGGATCAAGTCAAAGAAAATTGCACAATGCATGGGTATGCATTCAGTATTATTACAACAGATGAATTGGTTGTACCTCCCCCACAGGATGAATGATAATTTTTAATGATATTCGTTGGAAGAATTTCCTATCTACAGGTAACTCTTTCACACATGTGAAAATAACAGACTCTCAATCCCACTTAGTAGTGGGTGCTAATGGTGCAGGGAAATCTACAATGTTAGATGCTCTGTGCTTTGTTTTGTTCAACAAACCATTCAGAAAGATTAGTAAGAGTCAGTTGGTAAATAGCATCAATGAGAGAGAAACGGTTGTTGAAATCGAATTTGTTATAGGGAGTGTACAGTACAAAGTTATTAGGGGGATTAAACCAAATGTATTTGAGATTTATAGAAACGGTAAACTACTTGACCAAGATGCTGCTACCAAGGACACCCAGAAATACTTGGAGCAATCAATCCTCAAGTTCAATTTCAAGTCCTTTACACAAGTCGTCATCCTCGGATCATCCACATTTGTCCCATTCATGCAACTCGGAGCAAGTGTCAGGAGAGAAGTTATTGAAGATCTACTCGATATCCAGATCTTCTCAAGAATGAATCTTCTCCTTAAGGATAAGGTAAAGGATGCAAGAGAAATTCTTAAGGACTGTGATCATAAGGTAGAGTTAGCAGAGAAGACTCTTAAACTACAGAAGAGAACGATCTCCAACATGGAGAAGATGAGTAAGGAGTACAAGGATAAGATAGGTAAGAGAGTAAATGAGTTAGATTCTGCTATTGCTGATGAGCAGGACATTATAAGTGAGAATTCTAAGAAGATCTCCCGAATGCAGGACATACAGAAAGAGTATGATGACATGAGGGACATGAGGGTTAAGATACAGGGTAATCTAGACAAGGCAGAGAAGGATTTGCAATTCTATTGGGAGAATGACAACTGTCCTACCTGTAATCAAGTACTAATGGACAAGAGTGCACTGATTGTTGGAGCACAGACCAGAGAGAAGAGGTTTATAGAGGGTCTAAACGTCATTACTGACGCTCTTAACAGAGGAAACAAGCAGATTAAGCAGTTAAAGGGGTATACAGAGGAGATCAACGCTTCTACTCATAAGATCAGTGCGATGCAGGTCGAGCAGAATAAATTGTTGGTGGAGCATGAGGCTGAGTCACCTGATATGGAGACAGAACAACTGCAATTGAAGGAATTTACTGCACAATTGAAGAAAATTGAGGAAGATTGTGCTCAGGAGAATAAAAACTTTGATGATCTTAAGATAGTCGGTACTCTATTGAGGGACGGTGGTATCAAATCTAAGATAATTAAGAAGTTTGTACCTATAATTAACAAATCTATCAATAAATACCTACAATCTATGGATTTCTTCGTCAATTTCACACTTGATGAGGAATTCAATGAAGTTATCAAGAGTAGATTCAGAGATGAGTTCTCCTATGCATCCTTTTCAGAGGGTGAGAAGCAGAAAATTGACCTAGCACTCCTCTTTACATGGAGAGAGATCGCAAACCTCAAGAATTCTGCTGCTACCAACCTCCTCATACTAGATGAGGTGTTTGACTCCTCTCTGGATGACCAAGCAACTGACGAGTTACTCAAGATCCTACGTGGATTAGGTGAGAATGTTAATTTATTTGTCATTTCTCACAAAGGTGAGCTACTTCTTGATAAATTTGAGAAAACCCTGAAGTTTGAGAAGCGAGATGATTTTTCCAAACTGGCAGCATCATAGTAAGAAGGATGCTAAACGTACGTTGAAACCGCAAGCACTGCGATCAGCACGTGACAGACGCAGACACTTAAAGAAGTGTCTACTCGGACCCCCAAAGCACCCTAGGGGGTCTTATACTGTTCATATACACGCAAGGGACTATGCAAAACCAAGAAGTTAAGGGGACTCTCGCTAAACTACTAGCAACAGAGAACATAATAGTAGAGCATAGGAGATGCGAGACTGCACAGTTTGATGTGGACAAGAGGATTCTTACCCTACCTATCTGGGATGCATCTGATAGGGTCTATAACATGCTAGTGGGTCACGAGGTAGGACATGCACTCTATACACCCAACGAAGACTGGTCTAAGAAGTACGATCTACCACAGTCTTATGTTAATGTGACCGAGGACGCACGTATTGAGAAGTTAATGAAGCGTAAGTTTCCTGGTCTTACTAAGGATTTCTACAAAGGTTACCAAGAATTAGATGAGAAGGACTTCTTTGAGGTAAAAGACGAGGATATCAGTACACTAAACCTCATCGATAGAATCAATCTATACTATAAGGTAGGGTCATATAATATTATCCCATTTAATGCTGCTGAAGTGCCACTCAGAGACGCTACAGGGGCATCGGAAACATTCTTAGATGCGATAGAGGTGGCGAAGGCAATTTATGCATATGAAAAACAGAAAAATGAGGAGGAAAAGCTTGCTAATATCGGTCTTAAGGACACTACAGAGGGGGTCAATCTCGATCAAACTCAGGGAGATTCCTCTGGAAAGAAAGGTGAGAAGGCAGATCAAGAAGGTCAACCACAAGATAGTCAAGAGTCTACAGAGGAGGGTGAAGAAGGGAATGGCCAGGAAAGTGATACCACTTCTAAGCAAGGTGGTAACACTGCTGACCTAGAGTCTAAGACTGACAGGGCATTAAACGAGGCTGTTAAGGATATGGCAAAGGGTGACACCTCATATGAGCCAACTTACATGGAGGTGGATGACATTGACATGAAGCACCATGTTGTTTCACCTCATAGAGTACATCAACTCAACCATGAGTATTGGAATTCAGCAAGATTTACTGACAAAGAGGATCCTCTATTCTATAAGGAGTTAGATTGGAAAGTAGTTGATGATGAGTACCGTCAGTGGAAGAGACTAGGAGCAAGAGAAGTAAACTACCTTGCTAAAGAGTTTGATATGAAGAAAGCAGCGAGTGCATATGCAAGAGAGCAGGTATCTCGCACTGGTGTCCTTGATACTACTAAACTTCACCAGTATAAGTTTAACGATGACATCTTTAAGAAGATAACAGTTAGACAAGATGGTAAGAATCATGGTCTAATCTTCTTACTAGACTGGTCTGGATCCATGGCAGAGGATATACATGACACATACAAGCAGTTACTTTCACTCTGCTTATTCTGTCGCAAGTCTGGTATCCCATTTGAGGTATACACATTCGTTGGTGATGGATCATGGTACCCAGAAGGGTTTACTAGAAGGGATTATGATGACTGGGAAGGTAGAATAGGTACATTACATATACCAGAGCATTTCTTCTTGGTTAATATCCTTAGCAGCAGTCTAAACAACAGACTATTTGATGAGTATGCTAAAGATATCTGGAGAATCACTACCATGATATGCTCTAGGTATGGATACAGATACAGATACAATAATACTGAGGAGCATTGGTCTAGATGTGAGCAAGTACCTGATGCTATTCCATCACATATGAATCTTGGTGGCACCCCATTGTGTGAAGCGATTGGTTGCTTACAGACAATCATCCCTGACTTCAAGAGAAGAAATGGTGTAGAGAAAGTGCACGTTAGTATACTATCTGATGGTGAAGCAGCCCATCCTGGAATCTGGATGAAGTCTGATTATAATGGTGAGAGAATCTTTAGAGGTAACGTAAGGTATCATACACAGATAAGAGATCGTAAGAATGGTAGGATCTATAAGTTCCATAATAATGCACCTTTCACTAAGCAACTCCTAACATATCTTAAGGGTAAGTTTCCAGAGTGTAACTTCCTAGGATTTAGAATCATAACTCAACGTGATCTTAGGAGAGTACTTGAGAAGGAATACATTAGCCATCAGTATGGTGAGGTTGACTGGAATGCAAGACAAGATGGTCACAATAAGGTTGAAAAACATATCAGTGACTATAGAAAGACTAAGTGTGTTGCTGCTCCAGTGTTGGGTTATCAGGAAATCTATTTTCTTGCCTCATCACAGCTAAATACAGACGTAGAATTCGAGCCTAAGTCTGATTCAAAGGCAGATATTAAGAGAGCATTCACCAAGTCACTTAAAGGTAAAGCGAATAACAAGAAGATACTTACATCATTTATTGATCAGATCGCATGAATATATTTGCAGTCGATGAAGATCCAGCACTGGCAGCATTCTCGCTGCCAGACAAATACATTGTCAAGATGCCAGTTGAGACCACGCAGATGATTGCGTTGGTCTTTTCTAAGTGGTATTGGAATGTTGGTCCTGTATTAAAGGCAGATAATAAACCATATAATGTGGAGAAGGGTGCCTTTAGAAACCACCCATGTACTAAATGGGCAGCAGAGTCTGCTGATAATTTACAGTGGTTGTTTCAGCATGGTATATCATTGTGTAATGAATATACATCACGCTATGGTAAGAAACATGCATGTGAGAGAAGTATAAGGATGGCAGCATTAACTCAGATGGAGAATGGATGTCCTGAAGATCACACTCCATTTGTTAGAGCTATGCCAGATGTATTAAAGGATAACAATCGTATTGATACTGTCACTGCATACAGAATGTATCTCAGTACTAAGCCATGGATACTGGATAACTATCAGCGTGTGCCAGATAACAAACCGTCATGGCTACCTACACAACCCCTTGATCTAGGGTTATAATAGTAGTATAAACAAACAAAAGATCAATGCCAGCATTAGTTACAGTGACCACTAAAGAATTACGAGACTACCTAGTGGGTAAGTTCGGTAACCAAGTTAAAACCGAGCAACTATTAGAAGCAGTAGACCATTTCAATGTGTCTTACCAGACTGTCACCAAGTACCTAAATGAATTCAAAGTCAAGCGAGGTGCATGGGATCTAACAATGGAAGAGGCCAAGAAGCAATTGGAAAGGACTTTTGAAACAGTAGAGACACCTGCTAACCTAGTACCTGATAAGGATAACCACTTCGTACCCTTTGGTACCTTCCCTGATCTTAAGAAGGTGTTATCATCTAAGATCTTCTACCCTATATTCATCACTGGTCTATCAGGTAACGGTAAGACCTTCGGTGTAGAGCAAGCATGTGCTCAAACAAAGAGAGATTTAATCCGTGTAAACATTACTATTGAAACAGATGAAGACGATCTTATTGGTGGGTTTAGGCTTGTGGATGGGTCTACAGTTTGGCATAACGGACCTGTCATTGAGGCATTGGAGCGTGGTGCAGTACTCTTACTTGACGAGATCGACCTTGCTTCCAATAAGATTCTCTGCTTACAATCCATATTGGAAGGGAAGGGTGTGTTTCTAAAGAAGATTGGACGTTATGTCCAACCTAAAGAAGGGTTTACAGTGGTTGCAACTGCTAACACTAAGGGTAAAGGGTCTGATGATGGCAGATTTATAGGCACAAACGTCTTAAATGAGGCATTTTTAGAGCGTTTCCCACTAACATTTGAGCAAGAATATCCTAATGCCAAGACAGAAATCAGGATGCTCAATAACTATTGTAAAGAATTGGACTGCTGTGATGATAAGTACATTGCTAACCTTACTACATGGGCCGAGATTATCCGCAAGACATTTAACGATGGTGGAGTGGATGAGATCATCTCAACACGTAGATTGGTGCATATTATTCGTGCTTATGCTATCTTTAGTGATAGGGTAAAGGCAATCAAGGTATGCTTGAATCGTTTCGATGACGAGACAAAGCAGTCATTCCTAGAATTATATGATAAGATAGACAACGAGGTTGACATCGAGAACCTTGACAACATTCTAGCCGCATGATAGTATAACGGTATGAAATACAGAGAAGACGATACGATTAAGGTGGTGCAGGATTATATCTCCAGCACCTACCGAAGTCATTACTCTAACGAAGAGAAGGGGGTACAGACTCTAGACCTCCTTGAGGCAATTGGATCAGCAGAGCACTTCTGTCAATCTAATATCATCAAGTATGCCTCTCGGTATAAGAAGAAGAGTCAGCATAAGAGTGACGTGTTAAAAATCATTCACTATGCTATACTATTATATTATTTCTCAGGCACGTCGTACCCTGATGATAAACCAGAAAATGTCCCAACCCCCGCAGAATTAATAGACTATGACTAGCCCGATCCAAGAAAAAGTTTTAAATACAGTAGGTGATCTAAGAAGAGAGCCATCCTATAAAGGAGAGAAGGACTTCCAGACTAACATACAGTTGTCTAAAAAGACTGTAGATGTCCTAAGAAACTTCAGTACTATCAATAAGTCTATTATTATTGAAGAGGGTAAGTTCCTTCAAACGATGTCTGTGAATAAGAATATCATTGCCATGTCAGATTGCACTGAGTTATTCCCTCGCAAGATGTCCATCTACGACCTACCATTATTCTTAGGAGCACTGTCTCTATTCAAGAAACCATGGTTGTTTTTCCCTGATGATAAGAAAGTTATCATCTATGATGAGGACACAAAGGGTAAGACTACATATTACTACAGTGACCCAGACATCATAGTCACTCCACCTGATTTTGATATCAATATTCCAGGTAAGGAATTTCATTTCGATATTCCTATGCAGGATCTTGATCAGTTGCTACAAGCAGCTAAGGTTTATGGGGTTGAAGATCTATGTTTATATGGGCATGAAGGAGAGTATAGTATTTGCGTAAAGGATAAGAAGAATCAAACATCGAATGTCTTCTCATTACCAATGAAGAACGTGAGCTTTGAGGATCCTGGTAAAATGACACCAGAGAGACGTAACTTCTGTTATTGTTTCAAGGTAGAGAACCTGAAGTTAATTGCAGGTACCTATCATGTAACTGTTAGCAACAAGAGTATTGCTAACTTCGCATCGCTATCACAGTCAGCACTAAACTACTTCGTGGCACTAGAGCCAAACTAAATTATGAGTGATAAACTATTCCTATGGGTTGAGAAGTACCGTCCTCAATCAATAGAGGATTGTATTCTCCCAGAGGAAACTAAAAAGATCTTCCAGGGATTTGTAGGTCAGGGAGCGATTCCTAATCTACTTCTCTCTGGGGGTGCTGGTATAGGTAAGACGACGGTAGCAAAAGCATTATGTGAAGAACTAGGAGTAGATTCCTATGTCATTAATGGATCGGATGAAGGTAGATTCTTGGACACTATACGCAATCAGGCAAAGACCTTTGCTAGTACTGTGTCTCTCACTTCTGATTCCAACCACAAGGTTATTATTGTGGATGAGGCAGACAACACAACTCCTGACGTACAATTACTTTTACGAGCGTCGATTGAAGAGTTTCAA
>Ga0208277_1002257_pt1 | contig 10977 bp, 5 predicted proteins | sample ETNtaG_5_FD_185782 | JGI IMG/M metagenome (GOLD analysis project Ga0208277, IMG submission 185782) | Marine microbial and viral communities from oxygen minimum zone, Eastern Pacific Ocean - ETNP201406SV205 (SPAdes) (version 2) | ecosystem: Environmental > Aquatic > Marine > Oceanic ...
CTTCTTTCTCCGACACTTGACATGACCTCTGCAGCGATTAAAGACCCTTCAGTATACTTCGATTCATGGCATCAACTTGCAACCCATTCAACATCTGGTCAAAATCCAAATTACAGGTACGCAGATTGTGCATACGTTGAGATTCGTTCAGCACCAACGCCTATCTTCGACCCGGTCACACATCAATTCGAACACATTGACTTTGACATTCAGAACTCAAGTGGTGTTTCATTCGGTTCTGGGTATTATCAGAGAGGAAATGGTCAAGCGAATCAGAAAATTAACGGGGCCTGTAATGGCGTACAATACGATGAATATGCGCTCGGTGGAACCTCCACCTCTGCATTTAATCAAGACGGCTGGGGGAACATGAAACTCGACTTATCCAATTACGGCGGTTCATATATCCAACTTCGGTTTGTATTGGAACACAACAATATTCCTCTATCGAATGGATATTCACTGGACAACAACACTATGCCGGGGTGGTACATCGATAACTTCCGATTTGGAAGCGTTCTTCCACAATCTGGATGGATGGGTGTTCGCAACATCTTGCCAAATGTTGGTGGAGGCGACAACCATCCAAATGGCTATGGATTGCTAACAATAGAAGCTGAAACAACCTCGACTGCCGTTCTCTCTGTCGATGTTATCGATCCAGTTACTGGTTTCATTGTTGTAGATGAAAACAACAATTCCATGTCCGGTCTAATTGGAAGTGTTCTCGAATTATGGGACATCAACTCCTCAACATACCCGACAGTCGATTTAAAATTCAATTTCAATTCTGGTCCAGATCAACTCTCAACGCCAGTTCTTCACGGTTTCTCGATTGGTACGAGAGTCGGGACAGGATTCAATCAATCTATGAACTCACCAAATCCTCCACAAAATGGAATTTGGTCCTCACAAGGACTTGGTGACTTGATGATGTACAATCCTGAAGTGATTGATACAGCTTTTACTGCTGACAAATTCCGCTCTCACTTTTCACACCCAATTGCTTCGATAACACCGTACATTCAGGATGATTGCTCCGAGAGCCCTGAGATTTCAGTTTCAATGAATGACTACAACGTAATCATGCAAAATAACGTCAAGTATACGCTTGGAGAAACTGCTGGGATGCCTTCCTCAGCGCTCGGTTTCTCAGCGGTCCTAAGTTACCAAAACCCATGTGACGTGGCAGGAATTTGGTTTGATCTCGAATTTGCTCATTACGCAGAGAATGTTCGAATCGATGTCGCTGGTGACGGCGATATGGAGTACGCATTTGATGAGCCTGCTTTCGATATGTTTGGACGTCAAACCTTGTTCATCAGTTCAAAGGATGCAAATGATATTCATTACGGTTCAGAGAGTCGAACACTCGCTTTGGGATTGAGTGGATCTGTTGATGGAGGAGAATTTATGCTCCCAGTTGGAGCAACCATTCTCGCTGCAGAAGTTTCTTTTGAAAACAATCAAATCATCTCTACAACCAATCCAAATGAAGGATTCGATTGGTCGCTTATGTCCGGTCTTGAAGAAGTTGTATTGGGAAGCATAGGGAACCAAACAGATGGATCTGCAGAGATGTATCCTGTGGAAATGAATCTCTCGAGTGCACTGAACACCTTGATGCAAAGCAGTCTTACTCCAACAGCACATATCGATGCGAATGGAAATGGATGGAAGAAATTTAGATTCAATATTGAAAGCCTCAATGCATCCAGTGGCGGAACAATCGACCTAATTGGGCTCGATGTTGTCTACGATTTGACACATTACCTCTCAAGCGGGAACAACTTTGCCTCTGAGCTTTCTCAAGGTGTTGCGCTTTCTTCTTCAACCTCTGGAAGTGCAACAGTACCAATTGTTGTTCATTCAACCAGTGGAGGCGGTCTTTCCCTCTCGAGTCTCTCTGTGATAACATCACCTGGATACACGACAACCGCAACGCTTGTTGGTAATCCAATCGGTCTCTATCCAAATGGAGAAATTTACGAAGTCATCTCTACTCATACCGTTTCTTCGCTTACTGGATCACAATTCCAAGAAGCCAATTTAATGTTTGAATCTGTCACTGGCAATGTTGAACTTTCTTATTCTGATCTCAACGGATTCGGAGAAGTCGAGAACTCAAACGGATACATCACGCTTCAATCTTCAAGCGCCACAGACATCACTGAAGGCAAGGAAATTACTTGGAGATTCACTGTCAACAATGTCTGGGAAGACACTGAGGAAGTGAAGATTTACGCTGGGCAAAAAGCAACGAATGGGGTCAATGGACTACCATCCGCAATTGTTCTAGCCCCTCCGGGCGGAAATGCTGTTGAGAACGATGTCGGCATTACTGCCTTTTCAATCCTTAACGATGAGGGTATTGCGCAAAATTTGGATGCTGGAAATTCCAACCGGAATTTGAGAATGACTGGAAGTGTTCGTTTAGAAGCCCTTTCAGTTTCGCCAGACCCTCTTTCTTACTTCACAGTCGTTGAAGAGAGAAGCATCAACAGTACTGGGGAAACTCCAGTCTTTGAATGGTCTGAAATTGCAAATCAATCGGGAACCATCAGTGGAGATTTCGATTGGACAGTTGACCTCGGTCCTACGACAGCAGGTGACCACGTTTACCGTTTCAGAATCACAGGATATGAGGGCGGCGACACGGTTTGCCCTGCCTCTGAATACAGGCCAGATGGAGATTGCGCAATTCCATTCAATCTTTCAATCGATCAATTCGCTCCTGAGTTGGTTTCTGTTAAGGTTCTAAACGGACAAGTCGATCCTAATTATGAATCCAATTGGAGATCACTCGTTGACGATACGTGGGTTATCCCATCCAATAATCAATACATCAAGGTTGGAGTGACAGACCTGCAAGACCTACCTGCAACCATAGATTTGCACTACTGGGTTGAATACCAGCACGATGCGAACAGTGATGGTGTTGCTGACCTATCTGAATATGCTACAGTCGCCTTGACTGGAGACGGTGCTTATCCAACTGCAAATTACACTGGAAACTACAACGATCTCGCAAATCAAGAGCAAGATCCTGTTGGAAGAGTTAGTATGTTCCTCGAAGGATATGACCTTGCAGGAAACGCAATTGATGGTGGAGAAGCGGGTATCTTCAACGATGAAGTAACCTATGCTTCCATGCCATCAAAGTCTCCTGAGATATTTTCCTTTGCAATCGAGAATTCTGCTGGTAGACCGCTCCTCAATTCCAACCACCCCTCATATGAAGGGGATTGGAATCAGACAATGTATGCTGGTAATGAGTATCATCTGATTGTTAATGCTGAAGATAGGAACGGTTGGAGAGATATCAGTTACATCCGTGTAGATTTGACAAATGACAGAGATGATTTGACCCTCTATTACTTCCCTCGAAACGAAACTGCTTGGACCGATAGCCCTCACATTACAATCGTCGAGGAAAGTGCTGATTCCGATGGCCCTCAACTCTTGCGAATGGATGGAGAGGCATTGATTAATCCGTTTACGGATGAATTTTATCTCGACCTTCCAATCAAGATTAACTGGGGTATTGTTGGATTGTCCGCTCTTGCTTCTCCAGAGATTCATATTGAAGATCTCGATGGCGCATACAAGAGAAAGATTGTAGGTTCAACCACTCAGATTACCCAATGGTATTATTCCGATGGAATTCGACTCGATATTCGAACAGATGAAGCGAACAATCTGATGATTATGCCGTACTTTACCGATATCAGTGGTTCAATAACAAAGGATGTTCGTGAAGGATATGTATTCCCTGGAGACACTGTTTCGTTCGCAGGACAATATACCTACATCGATGGATGGTCGGACAGCGTCTTTATTCTACCTGAAATGGAATTGACACTTGAAATCACTCGTATGGCTGCTCAACCAAGTACAGCGAATGGCGTTCAATACTTCGCTTATGGTGCTGGTGGAGCGGATGGTTCGAAGCAGGATGGACAACCGACATACCACGCATTTAGCGGAGGGGCATTTGACATCAACATTACTGCACCAACCTCGACAAATGAATACACCTACATGTTTAGGCTGGTCAATCTTCCAGATGGAGCAGTTGATACCACAGAAGCGATATGTTCCTTCTCAACCTCGTATGGATGTGGAGAGTTCGTTCTCAAAGTCGATGCAAACGCTCCTGTTGTAACCTCAAACACATGGACTGTTCGTGACGAAGCGAATTCGGTTCTCGATGAGACGATTTCAACTTCGAACTTCCGATGCGTTGACATTGAACTCCAGATTTCTGAGAAAGAAGCTTTGTTCGAGGGCGATGTCTCCGTAGCATGGAAGTTCTATGTCGACCCAACAAACGACATCACATGGCCATACTTTGGTACAATCCATGGTAATAATCCTCTAACAGCACAATTGTCACTCTCGCCTGTTGCAGGTGGTTATGCTGCTAGCGCAGACTGTGTTGACCTTTGGCCAGCTGTTGATGACAATGAATTGCCAACACAAGAACAGATTGGAAATATCGAAGTTGTCTTCTGGATTGAAGGAGCAGATTCGGCAGGTTCTGCAGTTCTTGGTGGAGGGCCAACTTCTGATGGCTCCGTTGCACCAATCTACTCTTCCGAAGCACGATATAATTCCCTTTACTCATTCATCTATGAAGAGGCAAGTTTCGCTGTAAAGGAAGTTGATCTAACTCCACGTTCACCAGAAGTAGACCAATCCATGACCTTGACGATTGAAGTCGTAAATACAGGTTCGAAAGCAGGACAAGTAACACTCCGTGTTCAATCCGTTGTTGATGGAGGAATCCCTATCACAGAATCTACGATCACTTCTGAAGCGATCCTCATCGATGGTGAACTTGATGTTGAAGTGACTCTCGAAGCCTTCGCAAATCCAACTACTGGAATGTACTATCTCATCTACGATGACGTGACTGGAGACCTCCTCTACAATGGATCTTCAAGTGGGGATAGTTTCAACGTAAAGATTGCTAGTGAAAGCGATGATTCTGGTGGGCTAATGCTGATTATTGTCATTCTAATTGGTTTGATTCTTGTTATGGGAGTGGTTGGCCTTGTTCTCATGCGTCGTAACAGTGGAGATGGTGCTGATGCATACATGTATGAAGACGAAGACGATGGTAAGGCATATGCTGAACTCCCAGGGCAATACTCTGGTCCACAAAGCCCGCCTGCTGACGTAACGCCGCAGATGGCTGAAGCAATGCGTGAATTCCCTCAATGGTCTCAAGAAGAGATCCAAGGATACTTCGACCAAGGCTGGGACATTGACTCACTCAAAGACTGGGTCAACAACCAGTAAAGGGCGTGAACTCTTGTCCGTAGAGTTGGAATGGGAGGACGTCGTTTGGGAAGACCCTGATGGCGGCACAATCGTTCTGCATGGGGTTCTTCCAACAACAGTTCACCCACGTCAACTACGACCTCGAATTGAATGGCATGCAATCGCTCTTTTGGAAGGTCCTGAAATCGAAGATGTTTGGGAACTAGAGGAAGCTTCTGAAGTCGAATCTCAAGGGATAAACCTCGCTTCTGCAGTCCTCGGTGGTGGAATTGACTCTGTACTTATTCAGGATCTCATTCAACTTGATGAGATTCAAACTGGCCGATTTCCCGACCCAGAACCTCGCCGCTTGCATCGATTAGCACTTCGTCATAATCGTCCAGTCTATTGTATTGAACCAACTCTTGATGATGAGGATTGGGAGTTACAACGTACAAAAGAAGCAAAGGTATCCACTCATTGGAGAAAACTCCTCTCTATGGTCCGTATTGGTAAAAAGTGGAAAAAAGCGGTGAAACGTCGAATCTTTGATGCTGAACAACCACCAAAGAATGTCTCGCGAGATATGGCGACAGCCAGTGTTCTTACTGCTGCTTGGTGGGATATGACCGAATCCAGAATTAATCCCGAACTCTCGAAGTCAAGAGATATCAGATTTGCTAAAAGATTACGAGGAGCATTGGTAAAGGAACGAGAGGTCCATGGGAACGATGCAATCCTCCTCGTTCCAATGATTCAAACGTGGAGGGCGAGCATTCTTGACTCGCTACAATCACTACCTGAGGCGGAGGAGATTATTTCATCATCTGGCCCATCGGACATATCAGAGGGAGAGGAATGAGTTCAAACATTGATGTGACAGTTGAGAATCAATTGGTTCGATTCATCTGCCCCAAACCTGTTGACGGAGAGGCTGTTGTAGAACAACTGCAAGGGCAAAGAGTGGGTGGCATGGTCATCAAATCACTACGCCGGCCAAGAGCAACACTCGTTATTGACCCGCAAGGTCGTATTACTGTCCATGGGACGCATCGTATCGAAGCAGCACGTTCAGCAGCAAAAGAACTCCTTCTCAGACTTGGCCTTGATGATACTGGATTGAAAACAGAATTAGGTCCAATTATTGCCTCTTTTTCCTTCAATACGGAAATAAATGTTCAATCAATTCTTGGTAATCTTGGAGCTGGAGAGGGGCATTACGATCAACGCCTTGATTGTGGTATTATTCATGACGAAAGACACGATCTCGTCCTTTACGTTTGGTCAAATGGAAAGTGCATCGTTACAGAAGGACGCCATCCAAAGATGGTGGCTATGGCTGCAGTCTACTGGCGAACTAAGTTTTCTGAACTTGGATTTTCAACAGCTTGAGGGTCGATGATGACATCCCCGAAACCCTCATGGAACGGGCCGATATTAGACAACCATTTCCATTTGAATCGAAATGGTAGATACCTGGATGCTGCAAAGGATTTCAAAAATCAAGGGGGGACACATCTTGTTCTCGTTCACTGTCCTGATTTCGCCTCACCACCAACACATATCGACGAGCATCGAAGTACCTATGCAGATACGATTGCAATGGCGGATGAAGTTCGTAAGCATCACGACCTGAATGTCCGTGTTGTACTCGGCCCCCATCCTGCTGCGTTTGCTCATCAGTTCATTCGATGGATGGATGAGGACGAAGAAAACGGTGCAGAACGTGCTTGCGAAAATTATCGAGATAGTATCGATGCAGCCCTCGAGTTTCTCCATGAAGGGAAGGCCCATGCGATTGGGGAAGTAGGCCGTCCTCATTGGCCAGTTTCAGACGAAGTTTGGGATCTTTCCAACATGCTGCTTGAAGAAACAATGGCTATGGCAGCAAAGGAGAACATTGCTCTACAACTTCATGTTGAAGGAGAATTGGAATCGACATATCGAGATTTATCGGAAATGGCAGAGAGAGTCAATCTCTCAAAAAACAAGTTAGTACGCCATTATTCACCTCCTCAAATCGATGAATCGATGACTCGTGGATTGACCTCAAGCGTTCTTGTTGGGAAAGGAGCTCTTCAGCCATTGATGGAAACCTATGAGCAAAACAAAACTGGTTTCATGCTCGAGACCGACTATATGGATGATCCACGAAGACCAGGAGCAGTACTTGGTCCCAAAACTGTACCGAAGAGAACGCAACAACTTCTCGAAGCAGGAATGGATGAAGATGCATTATGGCGTTGTCATGTCGATGTTCCAAACGCCATTTATGGAGTCAACGAAGAATGATTCATTTCCCTCCCATATCGCCATCACATTCATCATAGGGTTACGATTCGTAGTTGTATGGCAGAAGGTTATGGTCACCTCAGAACAGCAGTTGTTCTGCTTCTTCTCATACCATTATTGATGCCCTTTGCAACTGCACAAGGCGGAATTGGTTCGATTGCGTTGGATTGTGGAAGCGATCCCGTTATGAATGTTGATCCGAATGAGTATTCTGATGTGGAACTCATATGCACAGTCACAAACGATGGAACTATTCTTGCAGAGGATATTCAAATTTCAGAAGAATGGGATGGTATATTCGTCGACATGAGCATTTCTGAAGATTCATTTACGTTAGAAGCCGGTGAAGAAGCCGATTTTACAGTCACGTTTGCTGGCGAGTCTCGACTCGATGCTTCCATTGAGTATGAATTTACAATTTCAGCGACCGTAACTGCTTGGGGGCCGATTCCAGTTGAAGGAACACCTCTGTCAAGTAACGCGAATCACACAGGAGATTTCACCATCGCAAAGTTTGGAATGATTACACTCGATGTACCAGATACATCGAATAGAAATATGAAAACAAGCGATGAAATTTCGATTATATTCCAGATTGAAAATGATGGAAATGCAGATGATGAAGTCAAAGTGGAAGTATCGAACTCAAATGAACTTGAGATGCTCGGTTTCGTCTTTACGACAGGAACGCAATTTTCAGAAAATGTTCAAGCGGATGGTATCTCTTCACAATTTGAATTTGTTATACGAGCGCCAAGTGATGCTGCTGAGGAGATACGTGCTGAAATCACCATTCTCGCAACAAGTGACAATGACGACTCAGAATCCGATACAGTTCGCTTTGACCTCATTGTGGAGGCAGAAGATGAATCATCAGGGCTCGGTGGCCTCTCCCTTGAGAACACTGACGATTTAGCCATGTATGGGGCCATTGGTGGTGGAGTTCTCTTCATCATCTTCCTTCTCGTTATCATCTCTCGAATCTCAAAGCGAAATACATCTCGTAACGTTGCAGTTTCGGAAGAGCCAGAAGAAGAAGCAATTGAACTCGATGATGAATTCGATCTCGATTTCGATTTTGAAGAGGATGACGATTTCGTTTCCGATGACCTCGATGCTATGTTTGACGATTTGTAACGCCGTCGCCGTTTTCTTGAAGGTCGAGTAAGGCCAATATTTGGGCCAAAAGAAGGGGAATACTCAAAGACGTGGTGTGCTGGGTAACACCTGCGATTGGTGAGATGCGGATGCTAGGTCTAAAGGGAAAAACAGCCGTAGTGTTTGGAGTTGCGAGTGAAGATTCGATTGCTTGGGCAATCTGTGAACAACTTGCAGAGGCTGGAGTCGACCTGTTTTTGGGATTCCAAAAGCGATTCATGTCTCGTGTTTTTCAACTTAAAGACAAACTTCCTGCAATCAAAGGATTCTATCCTCTTGATGTGGCTCAAGATGAAACAACTGGTGAATTCTTTGAGGCCTTTTCCAAGGAACATCCTGGAAGAAAAATTGACATCCTCGTCCATGCGATTGGATTCGCCCCCCGCAGTTGCTTCGATCGGCCAATTCTCTTCGTTGAAGATGCTGATATCAATACAGCAATGACGATTTCAGCCAACTCTTTGCAACGATGTTTGAAATTCGCTATGCCATATCTCAGTGAAGGATCCTCGACCATCACTCTCACCTATGCAGCATCAACTCGCTTTGTTCCATCGTATGGAATCATGTCCATGGCTAAGGCTGCTCTTGAATGCTGGACGAGAGAACTCGCTTGCCATCTTGGGCCGCATGGCCATCGCGTTAACAGTATCTCCTCTGGACCAATACGAACAATTGCAGCATCCGGGATTCCTGGGTTTGATAAAATTCTAGATCACGTTCAAGCAAATGCTCCGTTGAGGAGAAATGTGAGTCAATCCGACGTAGCAGGTACGACTCTTTGGCTTGCAAGCCCTCTTTCCGCAGGAGTCACTGGACAATGTATTCATGTCGATGCAGGCTATTCAATCACCATGGTGCCACAGAGCATTATGGATGTATGAGGTGAACAAGATGACCATCACAACCGATGACGGAAAACCCTGCGAAGGACTCGAACAAGGTCCCTTTGAACCGATTGCAGTAATTGGCGTAGCGGCGTTGATGCCGGATGCTCCTGACCTAGATGCATTCTGGCAGAATATTATCGATTCACACGTAAGCATTCGTGAGGTACGAGAAGGTCGCTGGCCAGGTCCTGTTGATCATTTTTGGACTGAAGGAAAACCAGGTGACATCAAACATGGTTTCACCTATTCTAAGATAGGAGCGTTCGTAGAAGGATATGAGTTTGATTGGAGAAGGTGGAGACAACCCCCGGGCACACTCCCTCAGATAGACCCATGTCAATTATGGGCAGTCTCAGTTTCGGCGAAAGCAATCGAACAAGCAGGTTATGGAGACGATGGAAAGCAATTCCCTCGAGAAAGAGCAGGTGTTGTTTTCGCAAATGCTCTTGGCGGTGAAAACAGGAATCTGTCAAACATCCGCGTTTGGTCGAATCATACAGCTGAACTCGCTAAGCAACACGGTCTGCCTGATTCTGCAAAAGAATCGTTCATGGAAGACGTGAACGAGCAATCTCCCAAAGTTGATGAAGATACAATGCCGGGAGAACTCGCAAACGTGGTTTCTGGAAGAGTTGCTAATTTGCTTGATCTCCAAGGGCCAAATCATGCTATGGATGCGGCTTGTGCATCATCGATGGCAGCGGTCATGGATGCCTGTCGATTATTACAAACACGACAAGCAGATGTCATGCTTGCTGGTGCAACCGATCGAACGATGGATCCTGCAACTTACGCCAAATTCAGCGCAATCGGTGCACTCTCACCAACACATTCCACGCCGTTCGATGCACGAGCAAATGGATTCGTAATGGGAGAAGGTGCTGGAGTAATGGTGCTCAAGCGCTTATCCGATGCAATTTCTGACGATGACGTCATCCATGCTGTCATTCGCGGAGTCGGAGGCTCATCTGATGGTAGAGGTAAAGGAATCACTGCTCCGAGTCAACGCGGACAAATTCAAGCCATAGCTCGTGCTTACAACCAAGCCGGATATCCTGCTTCTTCAGTGGAATTAGTTGAAGCCCATGGCACTTCGACGAAGGTAGGAGATGCAACTGAACTTTCAACACTTACTCGCCTGTGGACAGATGCTGAATCAGGAGATAATGTTGCAGTTGGCTCGATTAAATCTCAGATAGGCCATCTCAAAGCCGCAGCAGGAATTGCTGGAATCATCAAATCGGTTATGGCACTCCATCATCGTACAATCCCTCCTTCTGCTGGATTTGAAACTCCAAACCCAACAGTCGATTGGCCAAACATCCCGTTCTTTGTCCCCACACAAGCAAGAGAATGGCCCTCTCCAAGCAAC
>Ga0208277_1002258_pt1 | contig 10976 bp, 12 predicted proteins | sample ETNtaG_5_FD_185782 | JGI IMG/M metagenome (GOLD analysis project Ga0208277, IMG submission 185782) | Marine microbial and viral communities from oxygen minimum zone, Eastern Pacific Ocean - ETNP201406SV205 (SPAdes) (version 2) | ecosystem: Environmental > Aquatic > Marine > Oceanic ...
ATATATTAACCCATGGATCTCTAATCCCAATTAAATGATGCTTAACACCTTGCTTTTCCTTTTTTGAAGGCTGAGCTGTACCAATAGCCATACTTTTATAAACCTGCCTTGAATCTAAACCAATAACTTCAGCATTCAAGTTTTTTGCAATATCAATAGCTAGCTTTGTTTTACCTACTGCTGTAGGGCCAATGATTGTTAGTATTTTATTCAATTTATGATGGCGTTTTATTTAACTAAATATTAATTTGATCTTTTTAAGAAACTTAATTAACTGATGATTATATTTAATATATGAATTAATATAAATATATAATAATCATGCTTTGTAAAAATAAAATAACTTTAGCCATCGTATCATTATGTTTTTTAAACAGTTGCCAAAATAAGCTCGACCCAATGATTATAATCACTACTCCATTAGGAGAAATTAAGGCTGAGCTTTATTCTAAAAATGCTCCCGTAACGGTAAACAACTTTTTATCTTATTTAAATCAAGATAGGTATGGCGAAGCTCATTTTTACAGAGTAGTTCATTTAAAAAATCAACCTGCAAATGAAATCAAGATCGAGGTTATTCAAGGTGGGTTAGGTTTAGAAAACCACCCTATGCGACTTAAGTCTATAAAACACGAGACTACAAATAATACAGGAATCAAACATAAAAATGGAACCCTATCAATGGCTAGGTTAGATCCAGGAACCGCTAGTTCAGAGTTTTTCATTTGCATAAATGACCAACCAGAACTTGATTATGGAGGTAAGCGCAATCCAGATGGGCAGGGGTTTGCTGCATTTGGAAAAGTTATAGAAGGCCTTGAAATTGTAAAAATTATTCAAAATAAAAAAAGCAATAATCAAATTCTAAATGATATCATTCCAATAAAAATAGATGTGAAAAAATAAAAATGCTTAGTATAATTATATTTCGCCATGGAAAATCTGATTGGGATGCCATATATGATAAAGATCATAATAGACCGTTGTCAAAACGTGGCATTAAAGCAGCAAAAAAAATGGGTAATTATTTAAAGCAAATTAATCAAATACCTGATGTTGTGATATCATCATCTGCCATTAGAGCAAAAAATACAGCTGAACTTGCAATGAACTCTGGAGAATGGAAATCAATTTTCTATATTGAACCAAGAATTTATGGTGGGTCGTCAGAAGAATTATTAAGCATAGTTCAAAAAATAAATAAAAAAATAAAAACTGTATGTTTAGTTGGACATGAACCAATTTGCTCTAGCTTTATTTCATTATGTACTTTTCATAGCCAAAGATTTACAACTGCATCAATGGCAAAAATTGATTTTAAATTTAAAGAATGGTCAGAAATAAATTTTGGTAAAGGAATCCTTAATTGGATTAAATCACCTAAAGAAATAAGTTAAATTCTTTCAAATCGCCTATCTAATTCATCTAATGACAATTGAATAATTATTGGTCTCCCATGAGGACAATAATAAGGATGCTCAGTTGAAAAAAGACGATTGACCAAGACCATCATTTCACTATTTGTCATTATATCACCAGCTTTTACCGCTGCCTTACAAGCATATGATGCAGCTAAAGCCTCTTTATAAGAGCTATACGTTTTTCTAGTACTAATAAACTCATCTATAATCTCTTTTATAATTTTTTTCTCTTCACCCCAGCTAATATCTGCTGGAGTAGCTTCAACATATATTTTAGAATCTTCCCCCTCTCTAATCTTAAAACCTATTTTTTTTAAGTACGGAAAAATTTCTAAAAGAATATCATATTCATCTTTTGCAAAATTAATTTCTTCAGGAAATAAAAGAGTTTGAGAAGAAACAACTTTTGATTCAAATGCAGCTAGACATTCTTCATATAATACCCTCTCATGAGCAACATGCTGATCAATAATTACCAATCCACTATTTATCTCTGACACTATATACCTTTTATGAATCTGCCAGATTCTTTCTATATTAAAATCTTCCAATTCATCATTATTAGAAACAAGATTAGAAGCATAGGTCTTAGCACGGTCAACTTTATCTATATTTGAGTTATTTATTTCTTCACTATGCCCTGAATTAAATCTAAAACCTGATTGTTTTGTAGATACTTGAAAAAAAGAATCAACATTACTATTATTTTTTTGAAAATTTGGAATAGTATTTAATATCTTAGACAAAGATTCATTTACACCAGATTTTAAAACATGATAGACTCTCCATTCATCATGAAACCTTACCTCAGTTTTCATTGGATGTACATTCACGTCAACCTGATCATATGGCATTTGTATATTGATCACAAAAAAAGGATACTCTCCTCTTTTTACTAACGATTGATAGGCTGAATAGACAGCTGAATTAAGTAGTCTATCTTTAATATATCTACCATTCATAAAAATAAATTGCTCGCCATAACGTTTTCGGATGAGGTTTAAATTCCCTATATAACCTGAAAAAATATAATCTGTTTTAGCTATTTCAATAGGTATAAGGTTTTTTTTATAGGTATTATCAAATAAAGAGCCAATTCTTTCATCAAATTTTTCAGGAAACAGCTCAATAATTTTTTTCCCATCTACTACTAGTGTAAATCCTATACTTGGCCTAGACAATCCAAACCTTCTAACCATATCAATTATTTTACGACCCTCTGTTCTGGTAGTTTTTAAAAATTTTCTTCTTGCTGGTGTATTATAAAATAGATCTCTAATAGTAATTTGCGTACCACCAATATTAGGGGCGGGAACTAAATTTCCTAATTTTCCATTAACTATAGACAGCTCTGCGCCTTCATCTGATTCGTAACTTGAAATAATTGAAAGATGTGCAACAGAAGCAATACTCGCAAGCGCTTCTCCTCTAAAACCTAGTGTATTAATTGAGAATAAATCATCTAATTTTTCAATTTTACTAGTATGAAAACGTTTTATTGCTAGAGGGATTTGATTTTTAGGAATACCCGCGCCATCATCTCTAACTTGTATTAATTGATGCCCCCCTTGTTCAATAACAATATTAATTTTTTTTGAGCCTGCATCTAAACTATTCTCAAGCAATTCTTTTATTACTGAAGCAGGCCTTTCAACCACCTCTCCAGCAGAAATTTTATTTTGTAAATCTTCAGATAAAAGTTTGATATCCATATGATATGATTTAATTAATTATATTTATTGTATCTTTAAATGCTTTTTGGTGGAGTTCATTCGCTTCATCAATAATTGAATTAATTTTAGTCTTCATATCAGAATTATTTATAGAAGGATTATCAAATCCTGATAGATTTATCATTACATTCATACATCCACCACGCACTCCAGCTAAACCAACTTCTGCAGCTACTTCTGCATCTGTAACAGAATTAGGATTACCACACTCAATTAATTTTGTTGATAATTTTATCACCTCTAAAGAAAGCTTCGCAGTCTCTAACGGAATCTCTATTGCATAATTATTTGCCTGGATAATTTTCTCTTCCTTGTATTTCTTTTGTACACTAGTTTTATGAGGCAAACGATTTGCTGATAAAATTGAATCAAAAGCTTTAGTATCCTCATCAACAAGTTTAATTAATCTTAATTTTAATTTTTGCGCACTTACTCCAATTTCATTCATTAGTTTTCTTGAACTAAAAAACTCTTTTTTCTCATAAGTTAGAGCCGCTACCATTGAAACAAGAGCTGCACCAAGTGAACCAGCTATAGCTGCAACGCTACCGCCGCCAGGAGCTGGACTACTATTAGATATCAAAGAAACTAAATCTTTGCAACTATAGTCCATTAAACCAAGGTTATTATTATCAATAGCATATTCAATTATTTTTTCAGAGGCATTGAATTTAGTAACATCATTTAAACCAAGCGTTTGGACAGCACATTCAATGATATCTTTCTCAGGTATACCTAAAGTACGATTTTGCTTAATTAGATAATGTTTTCCTGCTAACAACATTGCTTCAAGTGGTATAAGACCTACTAACTCACTACCTGTCACTCTAACCCCTCGCTCTTCTGCTAATTTACATACTGCGTCAAAGACGCTATGAACAGATGAAACTTTATAATTATTTAGATTTATAGATATTTGAGCTCTTTTATATTCACTAACATACCAACCTATTGCTTTTACTGACTTAAACATTCCTGAAACTTTTACAGGAGAGCCATCATTATTTCTTATAATCTCACCATCTAATAAATTTAAAGATTCTGGATTTTTTTTCCTTTTACTTCTTCCTAACTCTCTTATCTCAAATGCTATATCTGTTGCTAACCGCTTATCATTTGTATTTAAATTAATATTATATGCAATTAAAAATTCTCTGCAGCCAATTACTGTTGCTCCAGAATTTTGATTGAATATTGTTGGACCATAATCTGGCTTCCAAAAACTATCTTTTAATTTTTCCTTGAGGCCTTCATACTCACCTTCTCTAATAACAGCAAGGTTACTTCTATCGACATTGTTTGAAGAATTTTCATATAAATAAACTGGAATTTTCAATTCATCCCCGACTATTTTAGCTAGTTGCTTAGAGTAATTAACACATTCCTCTATGGTAGCTCCAGATATAGGGATTATAGGACAGACATCAGTTGCTCCAATCCTTGGATGCGTACCCTTATGCTTTGACATATCTATTATATTTGATGCTTCCCTAATTCCTTCAAAAGCAGCCTTAATAACATTGTCAGGCTCACCTACAAATGTTACAACAGTTCTATTTGTATCTATCCCAGAATCAACATCAAGAACTGTAATATCCTCAATAGATTCAATCTTACTTACAATACTATCAATTTTGCCTTTATCTCTTCCCTCGCTAAAATTTGGGACACACTCAATTAATTTTCTCATTATTCTTATCCTGATATTGCAATTTTATTAAAATAATATATTAAATATAATACACACGCAAACAAAATTATTAAACGTATTAACGATTTAGGAGGATCTCTTCTACTAAATAAAATTCTGTTAAAATAAGGCAAGATTATATACGAATTAAAAAAATATAAAAACAAAAAGATTAAATATTGGATTAATAATAAATGAAAAAATATGAATATTTGTTATCGCACTAAAAATCAAAATAAAAAATAATATTTGAGGACCATATACTTTCATTTTCCACATTATATCAGTGCCAAACCTTTTTTCTAAAAATGGAGATAATATTTGCGAACCGTCTAAAGGCGATAATGGGATTAAATTAAAAACTGCAAGAGTTATGTTTATTTGCATAAATATTATAAAAAATGTTTTAAGTGTATTTGAAACCATACCTAAACCAAAAAATACGCGAAGAAAAATTGCAGCAATTACAGCTAAAATGATATTTGCTATTGGTCCAGCAGCGGCGACTTTGACCATATCATTTTTTGGATCATTTAAAAATCTAGAATCAACAGGAACGGGCTTTGCCCAACCAAACCCCATTATTAACAAAGCCATTGAGCCCATTAAGTCTAAATGAGCAATTGGATTTAGAGTTAGTCTACCCATATGAGCTGCTGTATTATCTCCCAAACGATGAGCCATCCATGCATGTGCATATTCATGAAAGGATAATGAAAATATTAATGAAGGAATTAATAATACAATTACTTGACTATCTAGATTACTAAAAATCATATGTGTTCAAACTATACTATTTTTATAATTAGCTCTTGGATGGAACTCTTTATATTCTTCTTTTAAAGTGGATTTATCAAGATGAGTATATATTTGTGTAGTGGAGATATCAGAATGACCAAGCATATGTTGCACAAACCTAATATCAGCACCACCTTCGATTAAATGAGTAGCAAAAGAATGACGAAAAGTATGAGGAGTTATTTTTTTATGTATCCCAGATATAGTGACCCATTTATTAATAATTTTATTAATCATTGCCCTAGTTAGAGGGTTTCCATTTCGACTAAGGAAAATAGCACTATGTTTTTCGTTCTTTTCAATAAGTTTTTTGCGGGAAGTATTTATATACGATTCTAATTTTCTTCTTGCTTTAGAGCCAATAGGAACGATTCTTTCTTTATTGCCTTTACCTTGAACTTTTAACAATCCTGGTCTATTATTTAATTCGTTTTCAAATGCTATTCTTGCGGGATCATCGCTTAATAAATGTTTAGCATCGCTCGCTTTAATATTAATCATTTTACTATTTTTATCTAAAAAAGAAATATCTTCATCTAAATTTATAGTTGGTTTAAAATAAGGCTGAGTAATTTCTAAATCACACAACTCTGTTACTCTTAATCCACATGAATATAAAATTTCAATTATTAAATGATCTCTATGATTAAGAATCGAATCTTTTGGAATCGTTTCAAAAAGCTTATTTATCTCTTCTGGACTAAGTATTATTGGTAATTTTTTTTTCTGCTTTGGAGTAAAAATTGACAAAGACGGATTATTATTTAATATTTTCTCTTTTGATAAAAATTGATGATAAGACCTAACTGATGATATCATACGAGCTATACTTGAAGGAGCAAGACAAAGTTCACTTAATAAACGTACAAATCCTCTTATATTCTCTTGTCTTATTTCACTAATAGATTTTAGGCGTTCAATATTTTTAATAAAGTCTAAATATCGAATTATATCTGATTTATACGCCTTATAAGTTTTATTTGCAGCATTCATTTCGACTTTAAGCATCATTAAATATTCATCTAAATGAGTCTCCATTTAGTTTTCCATAAAATGTTGCTCGAGTATACTACATAGAATTTGACCTATCATTATATGGGATTCTTGTATCCTTTGTGTATTACTTGAGGGAACTTTAATAGTAAGGTCAGCTAAGCCATCTATATTCCCACCGTCTTGTCCTGTAAATACAATAGTTTTTAATTTTTTATACTTAGCTTGTTTAATTGCCTTAATAATATTTTTTGAATTTCCACTAGTTGATATACCAATTAAAACATCACCATCATTACCAATACCTTGAATTTGTCTTGAAAAAATAGATTCAAAATCACAATCATTTGACCAAGCTGTTAAAAAAGAAGAATCAGTAGTAAGCGCAATTGAGGGGATTGGCTTCCTGTCATGGTCAGTCATTCCGCCCATTAATTCGGTAGCCAAATGTTGTGCATCTGCAGCACTACCTCCATTTCCACACCAAAGAATTTTCCCACCTGATTTAATAGAATCCACTAAGATACTACCAGCCTGTTCAATTAAATCAATACCATAATTAATTAATTCTTTTTTTACCTCAATACTATCATAAATCTGCTGTTTAATTAATTCTTTCATGATTTATTTTTATAATGTATTGCACTTGCAAACTCATTCATTCGCAAAGTTGATGATTCAAATACTGACCCAACCACAACATATGACGCGCCTGAAAGCGCTACATTATTTGCATCTTCTGGTGTAGATATGCCTCCACCAACTACTAAATCTATATTTATTTCTTTTGAAACATATTTAATAACATCATCCTGAACTCTTTTTTTTGCGCCACTACCGGCCTCAAGATAAATCAGCTGCATACCGAGAAATTGCCCTGCCAACGCATGTGATAGAATTATATCCATCCTATCAGAAGGAATTGACTGAGTCCCACTAATAATTTCTACTGTAGTTGGTTTTCCACTTTCAATTAATATATAACCTGTTGGAATGGTTTCTATATTTAAATCTTTTACAATCGGTGATGCTATCACTTGCTCTCCAATTAAATATTGTGTATTCCTTCCTGATATTAAAGACATAAACAACATCGCATCAAAATATTCATTAATCTGATTTACACCTCCAGGAAATAAAATCAATGGTATATTAGATTTTGATTTAATTTTTCTTACTCTTTTATGATAAGAAGAATCCATCATAAAGCTGCCGCCAATAAAAAAAGCATCTACACCATTTTCATTAGCACTATCAATACAATCATCAATTTGTCCATTATTTTTATTGTCTGGATCTAATAATACTATAAAGCATGCTCCTTTTTCTTTAACAGTATTTTTTAATTTTGAAAAAACATTCATTTATTTAATTAAAGCTTGATATTGCTCACTGCTTAATAGATTATTTTTGGAAAAATTTTCATTTAAAGTGACTTTAATTATCCACCCATCTTCATAACAATCATGATTAATTTTTTCAGGATTATCCTCTAAATCATCATTAACAAAACTGATAACTCCAGTGATTGGTGCATATAACTCAGAAACTGTCTTAACAGCTTCAATCTCACCAAATGATTCACCTTCATTTATCAACTCGCCTACACTAGGTAATTCTAAAAAAACAATATCACCTAATTGGCTTTGGGCAAATTCAGTTATACCAATTATTGCTTGGTCATCTTTTATTTTTACCCATTCATGCTCTTTTGTGTATAATAAATCTTCTGGAATATTCAAGTAATCATTCCTTTCTTAATATTTAAGGTTTATAATCAAATTTTTCTAAAAATCCTGTATCAAATTCACCAGATTTAAAGGAGTCATTTTTCATAATTTGCTGATGATATGGTATAGTTGTTTTCGGCCCTTCAATGATTGTCTCTTCAAGAGCTCTCTGCATTCTATTTATCGCGCTAGTTCTGTCTTTTGCATGTACAATTAACTTTCCTATCATCGAATCATAATATGTTGGTATCGTATAACCACTATATGCATGAGAGTCTATTCGAACTCCTTTTCCACCTGGCACATGGAAGTCTGTTATTTTATGTGGTGATGGCAAAAAATCTTTCCCTGGATCTTCAGCATTTATCCTACATTCAATTGAATGACCTCTTAATTTATAATCAGAATTATATTCAGGGCATTCTTTTCCAAAATGAACACGAATTTGTTGTTTTATTAAGTCCATTCCTGTTACCATTTCTGTAACTGGATGTTCTACTTGAATTCTTGTATTCATTTCCATAAAATAAAAATTTTTACTTTTATCAACTAGAAACTCGATAGTACCTACTCCAACGTAGTTTATGGCCTTTGCACCTAAGATTGCTGCATCTCCCATTTTTTCTCTTAAGTCACTATCTACAGCTGGTGATGGTGATTCTTCAACAAGTTTTTGGTGTCTTCGCTGTATCGAGCAATCTCTCTCTCCAAGATGTATAACATTGCCTTTTTTATCAGCTAATATTTGAATTTCTATATGTCTAGGGCAATCAATGAATTTTTCAAGATATAGGTCTCCATTCCCGAAACCACTTAATGCTTCTTGAAAAGCCATATTATATTTATCTTCTAATTCCTCTTTTTTTGAAACAAGGCGCATACCTCGTCCGCCACCGCCAGCAGTTGCTTTAAGCATAACAGGGTAACCAATTTCATCTGCCAACTTTCTAGCATCTTTAACATCTTTCAATATACCTTTACCTCCAGGAATAACTGGAACCCCTGCTGATAGCATCGTCTTTTTTGCTGTTGCTTTATCCCCCATAGACTGAATCATATCAGGGCTAGGCCCAATAAAGTCGAAACCATTCTCTTTACATATCCTAGAGAAATCATCTGATTCAGATAAAAAGCCATATCCAGGATGAATTGCGTCAGCATTTGTAATCTCACCAGCAGCGATAATTCTAGGAATATTTAAATAACTATCTATACTTGGTGGAGGGCCAATACAAACGGCTTCATCTGCAAACTTAACATGTAATGATAATTCATCTGCTGTAGAATAAATAGCAACAGTTTTGATATCAAGCTCATGACATGCTCTAATAATCCGTAAAGCAATCTCACCTCTATTCGCGATAAGGATTTTCTTATACATTTTATAATGGCTCAATTATAAATAAAACCTGATCATATTCAACTGGGTCAGAATTATTTACTAAAATATTTTTTATTTTACCATCAAAGTCAGATTCAATTTCATTCATTATTTTCATTGACTCAATTATACAAATTACTTGACCACTCTTTACAGTATCTCCTTCATTAACAAATGGTGATGCCTCCGGTGACTTAGAACTATAAAAAACTCCCGGCATAGGAGATTTGATTTCTAATGTATCCTCTTCTATTAAGCTATCATTTTTTACCTCAAGTTTTTCAGATTCTAACTGAGTATGAGAACCAGGATTATTATCATATTGTTTAGCGGAATTATTTGAAGGGTTTTTTACGACGCGATAAGTTTTCCCCCAAAACTTTATTTCAATTTCATTCACAGAAGAATTCTCTAATATTTTTATTATCTCTTTTAATTTATCTTGCCACATTTTTATATTACCTATTTATTAGTTTTTTGATCTTTCTATATAGTCACCAGTTCTTGTATCAACTTTTATTTTATCATTTTTTTCAATGAATAATGGAACATTTATTTCAAAACCGGTTTCAACAGTTGCTGGTTTACTAGCACCAGTAGCAGTATTACCTTTAAAACCAGGCTCGGTATCTAACACCTCCAAGATTATATGAGCAGGCAATCTAATATCTAAAACCTCATCACCATCAAAAATAATATCAACATTCAACCCTCCAATGAGATACTTTTTATTATTAGCTACTATATTTTTCTCTATCATTAATTGCTCATAATTTTCATTATCCATAAAAACAAAGTGATCTCCATCGATGTATAAAAATTGCATTTCCTTCGCCTCTACTCTAATAAAGTCTAATTTTGAGCCTGAATTGAAAGTATGATCAATAATCTTTCCTGTTTGAATATCTCTTAACTTTGTGCGAACGAATGCGCCACCTTTTCCAGGCTTAACATGTTGAAATTCAATTACTTTCATTCTTTTTGATTTAAATAATATTACTGCATTATTTTTTATATCTGCTGTAGTTGCCACAAAAACCTCTATTTAGTTAACTCTATTAATATTATAATATAAGTAGACAATTTTACTCTTCAAATGTAGGCTTATCTTAAATATTATATTATTTTTTCTTCAATAAATTATTAATAAAAGAAATGGCCTTGCCCTTATCAATTTCCATTTCAGATGAATCTATCGTTTTTTTTGCATATTTTACTAAGTCTGCTTTA